>Ga0315547_1000025_pt1 | contig 209298 bp, 180 predicted proteins | sample SalMarSW160240MG_2_FD_202542 | JGI IMG/M metagenome (GOLD analysis project Ga0315547, IMG submission 202542) | Salt marsh sediment microbial communities from the Plum Island Ecosystem LTER, Massachusetts, United States - Salt Marsh Sediment SW1601-240 ... | reverse complement strand
TACTCAATTAAACTTACACACTGATTTAAAATGACGATGTAGATACAGCACGAAAAAAGTAATGTTATGTAAATTATTGTTTTTAAAGAAAATCCTTTTTTAAAGTGTCAAACTTGAGTTGTAAGCGAAAGAGTTCTGGAGTCATCAGCACAATTTTCAATAGGAACAGTAACATTTGTACGGATTGGCTTTTTGGATGGGTCGGGAATCAGAATCGTTTTTTCTTTTTAGTCTGGCTAAATATCAGGTATAGTCCTAATAAAATAAGAATTACTGGCCAGTAGCGGAAGTAAAAGCAAAATTGAGCATAAAATATAACGGATAGTAATACTAATATCGTTCCCGGAATCCACAATTTATTTTTCTTTGGTCCAAAGAAGCACATCATGAAAAAACCAATTCCTGGAGCGAGAAGGAAAGTAGGCCAAAGGTTTTCCATATGATACCAGCCCATCTGAGTAAGATATAGAAATAGTACTCCAATAATCAGGAGGATAGAACCTGGCATTAGTAAACCATAATTTATCTTATTAATGAAAAATCCGATAAAAAATAAAAGTCCAGCTGCTATAATAATCAATGGCCAGGAATCACCCCAGGTAAACCTGCTATTTTGGATCAATAAAATAAATAAACCTAATATAATTAGGAAGATACCAAAAGCGAGATTTGGTTTAGATGAGTTTTTTTTAGCCATTGTTACCTCCTTGTTGTAAATTTAGTAATTAAACTTTACTATTTATTGGAATCTAAGGTCTTTTACTTTTCGATCTGATTTTTATGGTAATACATTTTTTCTTATGATAAAATAACTAAGCCCTATCATAAGGGCTTAGTCTTAATTATTTGCAAAAAGTTTTCTTTTATACAAGCTGTCTGCCGGATTTTTATTTATGCCACTGTAATCTCAGTATCAAGATAAACATCCTGAACTGCGTTCATAATAGCGATACCTTCACTCATAGGTTTCTGGAATGCTTTCCTTCCAAGGATAAGTCCCATTCCGCCAGCACGCTTATTAACAACCGCTGTTCTAACTGCCTGTGCAATATCATTTTTCCCCGATGCACCACCTGAATTTATCAGGCCAGCACGCCCCATGTAGCATCCTGCAACTTGATATCTCGTTAGGTCAATCGGATGATCTGAAGTTAGTTCTTCGTAAACTTTTTTATGAGTCTTGCCAAAATTCAACGCAAGATAGCCGCCATTATTCTGAGCTTGCTTTTGCTTGATTAGGTCTGCTTCAATAGTTACTCCGAGATGGTTTGCCTGATTGGTTAAATCAGCTGATACATGGTAGTCTTTTTCAGCTGTTTTAAAAGCAGAATTTCTTAAATAGCACCAAAGGACTGTAACCATTCCTAGCTGATGAGCGTATTCAAATGATTCACTAACTTCCATAATCTGGCGGCGAGACTCTGGAGAGCCGAAATATATTGTTGCACCTACAGCAGTTGCACCCATATCAAATGCTTGATCAACACTTGCAAATAGTGTCTGATCAAAAAAGTTGGGATAAGAAAGCAACTCATTATGATTAATCTTTACAACAAATGGAATCTTGTGTGCGTATTTACGTGCTACCATTCCGAGAACACCAAGTGTAGAAACAACGGCATTTGCACCACCTTCAATTGCCAATTTTACAATATTTTCCGGATCAAAGTAGATTGGATTAGGTGCAAAAGAAGCACCTGCGGAGTGCTCAATTCCCTGATCTACGGGAAGAATTGACAGGTAACCGGTATTGGCGAGACGACCATGATTGTACATTGTCTGCATATTACGAAGAACAGCAATTGGCCTGTCGCTATTTAGATGGATTCTGTCAATGAAGTCCGGTCCCGGAATATGAAGATTTTCTTTCGGAATTGTTTTGCATTCATGATTTAAAAGTGAATCTGTCTCATTACCTAAATATTTTTCAATGTCTTTCATTATTATTTCCTCCATTTTTTAGACAACAGCAAAAATACGCAAATGTTTTGATATAAAGCAATATTTTATAGAATTCTCTCAAAAATAATATAAAGCAGATTTACCTACAAAAGATGTAAAAGTTTTCACGAGTTTGGAAAAATATTAGTAAAACTTTGTGTTTCTTACGGTTAAATTAGAGCGAAAGATAAGCATGGTAGAAAAATTGAACGAATTAAGAGTAACCTATTTTTTAATAAAAGATGAAATAGAAGATCGTCTGAGGGAATTCCAGTTTAAATGGCACTCTGGCTCTGATGAGGATATTTTCACCGAACTTGTATTTTGCCTTTTAACTCCACAGTCAAAAGCAAAGTCTTGCTGGTTGGCAGTTCAAAATTTGATTAACAGTGATTTGATATTTCAAGGAAGTGCGTCAAAGATTAGCAAAGAATTGAATATTGTTCGATTCAGGAATAACAAAGCAAGATACATTGTTGAAGCACGTGAATTTTTCACAAACAATGGAAAAATTTCGATAAAATCCATACTGATTCAACAAAAAAATGTTTCTTCCAAAAGAGAGTGGCTGGTGAAAAACGTAAAAGGGATAGGATATAAAGAGGCAAGTCACTTCTTGAGGAATGTTGGTTTCGGGAATCAAATAGCTATTCTCGACAGACATATCTTAAAAAATCTGGAGGTTTATGGAGTTATTGGTAACATACCAAAAACTCTATCAAAGAAAAAATATTTTGAGATAGAAAAAAAGATGACAGATTTCTCAAAAGAGATAGAAATTCCAATGGCACATTTAGACCTCTTATTCTGGTATAAAGAGACCGGCGAAATATTTAAGTAACCTGCAAAAAGACGCGAAAAGAGCTTTATTTTTTTAAAGGAAGTACCAAAGGATTCGGTTACCAATAGAGGTAGGATTGGAGATTACTCGCTACGGGGCTGCCCGCCTGCCTGTCCATACGGATCCGTAGGGATCGGCAATCATGTCGGGCAGGTGCTCCGTAGCCTGTCAGTTTGCGGATTTTCAGAGAAGGTAGGAATCTTTAGGAGTAAGCTCCTAACGGAATATGGATTGGAGATTATTTGTCCCGTTGTGTCAGGAGCTCACTCCTGACACTGAAGTAAACAACATTTGAAGTACGGAAATAGAAACTGTACATTTAAAAATTATTGATTCAAAAAATATTTCATGATGAAATAAAAAAGTCTTGACAATTAAATAAATTGTAGTTATATTAATTTTGTAATGATTACAAATATGAAACATATTAAAAATAAGTTGGAAGAAAAAGAGGTAAAACCTACTTATCAAAGATTGTGCATTCTTGAATATCTTGAGAAAAATCTGAATCACCCAACTGCTGAAATAATTTATGAAAATATTTCTAAAAGAATACCAACAATGTCAAAAACTACAATTTATAATACATTGAATCTATTTCTTGAAAAGGGGTTGATCCATGCCGTAACAATTACCGGTACAGAAGTTAGATATGATATTAATATAAAAAGTCATCATCATTTTTTGTGTAGAAAGTGTGGAAAAATAATTGATATTGAGGTGAAATGTCCCTTTTGCGATAGGGAAATAACTCAAATTAATGGCAATGAAATTGAGGAAGTACATGGATATTTCAAAGGAATATGTAAAGAATGTCGTGAAAAAAATAATAAAGTTGGAAGGTAAATAAGATGAAAGAAAAAGTTGAAAAAATTCTTGACGAAATTCGTCCTATGCTCCAGGCAGATGGCGGTGATGTGGAGTTAGTTGAAGTAGCAGATGATGGTATCGTAAAAGTGAAATTAACAGGTGCTTGCAGCGGCTGTCCGATGAGTACTATTACTCTTAGAATGGGTATTGAAAGAAAATTAAAGGAATTTATTCCTGAGATGAAAGCTGTTGAGCAGGTATTTTAGTAGTTTGAAATAGAATTATGCTTGGAATCATTACTGAGATCTGGAATTTTTTTCTGATTGTAAGCCCGTGGCTTATTCTTGGTTTGTTCATTGCAGGGTTAATACATTCTTTTATTGGAGAAGAATTCATTCGTACTCATCTCGGTGGACCGGGATTTTTACCAATTTTAAAAGCCACTATTTTTGGAATACCACTTCCGGTATGTTCATGCTCAGTAATTCCAATTGCAGCAGGATTACGGAAGGATGGTGCATCAAAAGCGTCCACAATGTCGTTTTTAGTTTCAACTCCAACAACCGGTATTGATTCAATTTTCGTAACATACGCTTTTATGGGGGGAGTTTTTGCAATTGCGAGACCGCTATCGGCGCTTTTTGCCGGTTTATTAATAGGAATGTTGATATATATTACTGAAAAAAACTCTAAACCTCCACTTGTACAAACATACAAGCATGGAATACATTCGCATCTATCACTTATTGTAAGATTAAAATCTACTTTTATCTACGGATTTAAAGTCCTACCGCAGGATATGTCGAGGACTTTGCTCTTTGGAATTATTATTGGGGGTATTTTATCTGCGGTAATTCCAGTTGATTTTGCATCAGAATATCTCTCAAATCCGCTAATAGCCTATCCGCTAATGATTGCTGTTTCTATACCGCTATATGTTTGTGCAGTTGGCTCGGTTCCTATTGCCGCAGCACTGTTAATGAAAGGGTTGATACCCGGTGCAGCTCTTGCTTTTCTTATTGCTGGACCAGCCACAAACACAATTACAATGGGATTCGTAGCCAAGAAACTTGGTAGGAAAGTTTTCATTTTATACTTAATTGGTATAATAATAGTTGCTGTTATTAGCGGGCTTATTATTGATGCTATATTTCAACCGGGCGTAGTCACTGCGCAGATAATGACACACGGCAGGCATTTACCCTATTTAATACAGGTTATTGCCTCTGTTATTCTGCTGGGGATATTGCTTTTAAATTTATTTAATAAAAAAGATAAAAGTGTGAAAATGGATTATGAATTTCATGTTCCTGATATGTCTTGTAAGCACTGTCAAATGACAATAGAACAATCATTAAAACAAATACCAGGAGTTGAAAAAGTTGTCGTATCAATTGATAATAAGTCAGTTAAAATAGATGGAAATGTTAACAAAGAAATAATAATAAAGAAGATCGAAGATGTAGGATATACTGTTATCTGAACTTTGCGAAGGTTGTAAAGTTTAGCAAGCAGGGAAAATGAATGTGAGGATAGATAGAAAAAATATGAATAGAAAGGGAGAGTGAAATGAAAAGTTTGAAAGGAACAAAGACTGAAAAAAATATTCTAACTGCTTTTGCAGGAGAATCACAGGCACGTAACCGTTATACCTATTTTGCTTCAAAGGCTAAGAAGGAGGGATTTGTACAAATCTCTGATATTTTTACAGAAACGGCTGATCAGGAAAAGGAACACGCTGAACGTTTGTTCAAATTCTTAGAGGGTGGCGAAGTAGAAATTAATGCAGCATTTCCAGCTGGAGTAATTGGAGATACTATTGATAATCTTAAGGCAGCTGTAGCAGGAGAGAATTATGAACACTCTACAATGTATCCTGAATTTGCTAAGATTGCTGATGAAGAAGGATTTTCAGAATTAGCGGCAGTAATGAGAGCTATTGCAGTTGCGGAAAAGCAACATGAAAAACGCTATCTTGAGCTTGCTAAGAATATAGAAGATGGTAAAGTTTTCAAGAAGGACGAACCTGTAGTATGGCGCTGCAGGAATTGTGGATATATTCATGTAGGAACAGAACCACCAGAAAAATGTCCCGCCTGTGCACATCCCAAGGCGTATTTTGAACTATTGGCGGAGAACTGGTAGTTATTTTGAGAACGAAAATAGTTGCCTTAATACAGGTATGTCGAAATTGAAGCCGAGATAGTGAAAGAAAAATCATTGGAGATTGAAATGGAAGGTTTGGCACAATTTGAAAGTGGAAGTATGACAATTGAAGAATTGGGAGCAATTCTTAATGCGCTTCCTGTTGATATTACTTTTGTTGATAAGGAGGATACAGTTCGTTATTTCAATCAGCCGAAGGATAGGTTTTTCCCAAGGACTAAGGCAGTTATCGGAAAGAAAGTTCAGCAGTGTCATCCTCAAAAAAGCGTTCATGTCGTAAATCAAATACTGGAGGATTTCAAAAATAAGAAGAGGGATTCTGCGGAATTTTGGATCAATATGAAAGGAAGATTAATCTATATCAGATATTTCCCAGTACGTGGTAAAAATGACGAGTATTTAGGATGTTTAGAAGTAACCCAGGATATTACTGATATTCAAAAGATTAAGGGAGAAAATAGATTATTCTCGGGTGAAAAGTGAATCCACAGACGTTTCACAAAATCGGTTATGGAATGTATGTTGTCAGCTCAAAGCTGGGTGATAAATTCAATGGACAAATTGCCAATGCAATTGTTCAGATAAACTCAAACCCGCCCACAGTAGCGATTAGCATAAACAAAAAGAATTTAACCCACAAATATATTGCAGAGAGTAAAGTTTTTACGGTCTCCATATTATCTAAAGAAACACCTATGAAATTCATAGGGCAATTTGGATTTAAATCCGGTAGAGTCCTGGATAAATTTGAGAATGTAGATTACAAGATTGGTAAAATAGGAGTTCCGATAATTCTGGATAATTCCATAGCGTACTTTGAGGCTGAGGTTATTGATGCTATTGATGTGGGAGGATACACTGTTTTTATTGGGAAAGCGATTAGTGCTGAGATACTGAACAATAAGGAGCCTTTGACCTATGATTATTATCATGAAGTAAAACATGGTAAATCACCAGAAACTGCTCCAACGTATATTAAAGAGAAAAAAGAAGTAAACAAAAAAACGGAGGTTGCTGTGAACAAATATGAATGCACGGTTTGTGGTTATATTTATGATCCTGCAAAGGGTGATCCGGATGGTGGAATTGAACCCGGAACAGCCTTTGAAGATATCCCGGATGACTGGGTTTGTCCAGTATGCGGTGTGGGAAAAGAAGATTTTGAGAAAGTGGAGGAATAAATGGCTATTAAAAAGATCAGAGATGATATCTATTCAGTAAGAGCAATAGACTGGGATAGAAAACTATTTGATGAACTCATTCCTCTCCCGGATGGAACAAGCTATAATGCCTACTTAATTAGAGGCAGTGGAAAAATTGCTCTTATTGATACTGTAGATCCTGCAAAAGAAAATGAGCTTGTAAACAATCTTAAAAAATTGGGTATAAGAAATATTGACTATATTATCGCTCACCATGCTGAGCAGGATCATTCCGGTTCTATACCAAAAATTTTAGAAATATACCCTAACGCCAAAGTGGTTACGAATTTAAAATGCAAGAACATGTTAGCGGATTTACTTTTGATTCCTGAAGATAAGTTTATTGAAATTAAAGATTGGGAAACTATTTCTCTGGGGAATAAAACTCTTCAATTTATAATGACTCCATGGGTACACTGGCCTGAAACTATGGTAACTTATCTGAAAGAGGACAGGATACTCTTTCCCTGTGATTTTCTGGGCTCTCACTATGCATCAAGTGACCTTTATGTAACAAACGAAGCAAAGGTATATGAATCGGCAAAGCGGTATTATGCGGAGATTATGATGCCATTTCGATTAAACATAAGGAAGAATCTCGAAAAACTAAAAGACCTTGAAATTGAAATGATAGCACCAAGTCATGGACAAGTTTACAATAATGCTGAATTTATTTTAGATGCTTATAGAGATTGGATTTCGGATGATGTGAAAAATGAAGTGGTCATTCCTTACGTGTCTATGCACGGGAGTACAGAAAAAATGGTCGAATATTTTATGGATTCTTTGATGGAAAAAGGTATAACAGTAAAACCGTTTAATCTTACTGTTATAGATATCGGTGAACTTGCAATAGCTTTAGTTGATGCTGCTACAGTGGTGATTGCTTCACCGACGGTTTTAGTTGGGCCCCATCCGAGTGTTGTTTATGCAGCCTTTCTTGCAAATGCTCTCAGGCCGAAGACGAAATTTGCGTCCATTATCGGTTCTTATGGTTGGGGTGGAAAGATGGTAGACCAGATTGTTGGTATGCTTGGTAATCTGAAAGTAGAACTACTTTCTACTGTAATGGTTAAAGGTTTTCCAAAAGGAGAAGATTTTAGGGCGCTGGATGATTTAGCCTCTGAGATATTTAATAAACATAAAACATTAAACTTGATAGGAGATTAGTATGAGCATATTTAATTCAAGCGAAATTTATCAATTCGCAATCAAAATTGAAGAAAATGGCGAAAAATTTTACCGCCAGATGACTGAAAAATTGTATGATCCAAAAATCAAAGAACTATTTACTTTTTTAGCGAATGAAGAGGTAAATCACAAAAAAACTTTTGAAAAAATGTTGTCCAAATTCGAGGATTATAAACCGGTAGAAAGTTACCCAGGTGAATATTTTGCTTACTTAAAAGCCTATGCGGACAATCTTGTATTTGGTTTTAATAAGTTTGACGATGATATTTCGAAGATTGAGGATGCAGAATCCGCAGTTCAATTTGCAATTGGGAAAGAGTTGGATACTATAATGTATTTTCAGGAGATGAAGAACATTGTTCCTAAAAGCGAATTAAACCGGATAAAAGCAATAATTAATGAAGAGCGAAAACATGTAGTAAAATTATCTACAATAAAAAGAAATATTTAAAGAAAGTTAATGCTTAGGAGGTCTCTTATGACGAAGAAATTACAAATCTACAAATGTGAAATTTGCGGGAATATCGTGGAAGTTTTGCATGTTGGAGAAGGAACGCTTGTCTGTTGTGGTCAGCCAATGAAACTTATGGAAGGAAAGACAGAGGATTCATCGGTTGAAAAGCATGTTCCGTTTATAATGATAGAAGATGAAAAAGTTACAGTCAAAGTTGGAGAAAATACGGCTCACCCAATGGAAAAAAAGCACTATATCGAGTGGATTGAAGTGCAAGTAGATGGGAAATCCTATAGGCAGTTTCTTAAACCGGGCGATAAACCAGAAGCAGTATTCTTTATTTCGGGTGAGGATATTACTGCAAGGGAGTATTGTAATATTCACGGTTTGTGGAAAAGTTAACCTAAACCAATTGTCAATTAATTGTTAATGGTTATATGCCATATGAAAGTTTACCTTTATAAATTTTGGTTTTTATGGAAAATAATTCAGATATTTGTATAAAAAGTAAACACATAAATATTTATTTTGAGAAGGAAAATCATAGCAAAATAATCTCTCAATTTTCTTTTGAAATAAATAAATATTCACGTAAAAAATTAAAAAAAAGGGTAAACGTTTATTTGACCTATAACCGTTAATTGTTAATTGTGTTTTGGTGTCTTAGTGACTAATTGACAATTAAAAGGAAAGGGAAAGAATAATTAGTAAAAAAATTGAAGAAGCGCTGAACCGACAAGTCAATAAGGAAATATTTCAAATTTTTAAGTCATAAGGAACTTCTGTAGAGATATTTAGTAAGTGAGGATCATAATCGTGCCTGAAAAGATTAAATTACGGGCAAAATATAGGAGTTGGGTAGTGTCTGAAAAATCTAAATTATCAAAGGAGAAAAAATATAACCGCTATAATCTGATTTTCTCCATTACAGAGTTTATTTTAGGATTGGTATTTTTACTTGTCATTATCTTAACAGGTTTCTCTACTGGACTGGAAAATTGGATTCGTGGGTTTGCTGCAAATGACTATCTTGTTTTAATTATTTTTGTTATTGCACTTGGAATAATGGAATCGGTTTTGATTTTCCCATTGTCCTTTACATCGGGATATATACTGGAACATAGGTTTAACCTGAGTAATCAGAGTTTTGGAGCCTGGATTTGGGAAAAGTTTAAGGGGCTTTTAATTGCTGGACCATTGGGATTAGTGCTACTTATTATTTTCTACACCGTTTTAAGAAAATTCCCCGTCTCCTGGTGGTTCATCATGGGAACAGTTATGTTGCTTTTTTCCGTAGTCTTAGCACGATTGGCACCAATACTGATTTTCCCTTTGTTTTATAAATTTGAGAAATTAAAGGATGAGGAACTTGCAGAAAAAGTATCCTCTCTTTGTGGAAAAGTGGGAATTAAGCTTGAAGGCGTTTATCAATTCAATCTCAGTAAAAGTACAAAAAAGGGGAATGCCGCTTTTACCGGACTTGGGAAATCACGGCGGGTTATTTTAGGGGACACTTTGTTGAATAATTTAAAAGCTGAAGAAATTCTCGGTGTTCTGGCGCATGAACTTGGGCATTTTAAACTGAAGCATATATGGAAATCAATGGGACTTGGTGTTATTACTACTTATTTAGGATTATTTTTAGTCTCGGTTATATATAACTCAACTTATCCCTCTATCGGTGAGCATCCATGGACAATTGCCGCACTGCCATTGATGGCGTTAATACTAACTCTTTATGAATTTGTAACATCACCGATGATGAATGCCTATTCCCGTTCAAATGAAAGAGCGGCTGATGATTTTGCGGTTAATTTAACGGGTGAGCCTGAATCATTTATATCCGGTTTGAACAAGTTGTCAGATCAGAACCTCTCCGATAGAACTCCAAACAAGATTGTCGAATTCTTATTTTATAGTCATCCATCAATAGAAAAGAGAATTGCTCGGCTGAAAAGGGAAGAGACTAAGAATTAGGATAAACCCAAGAATTATTACGTTTTGCATTTCTTTCGTATACTTTGGAAGAAAAGAAATTAAGAATTTGGCGGTTAACTGATGTGGAGGAAGGTTATCACCCTTTCCCGATAGGGACTCTCCGTAGGTCACAACGGACTCCTATCGGAGAATCCTTCGTGACCTTTCGGAGCGAGTAGATCAGGGTGACAAAAAAATGCTCGTCATGTCATGCTGAGCTCGTCGAAGCATGACAAACCCTAAAGGAAGAAAGTAAAAGTAATAGGAAAACAGGATTAATTTTAACGAATTCGGTTATATCGTATTGCCGGTAAGTCTATGCAATCTCGTCATGCGCCAGACAAGTAAATTGCCTGACGGTCGCCCGCCTTCCGATTGAAAGGAAAAACTATGTCAACATTCTTGGATTTTCCCATAGTTATTCCGAAGTAGTCGGGCGAAATTATCTGATCTAACCCGTAACCGACGTATTACATTTTTCCCTCAGATTTTTATTGATTTAGCAGGCATTTTTTAATATATTAAGGTCATGATTTTATAGACTGAATGATTATTTTGAATTTCAACATAAATTCCTTGTTAACAAAACTTTTGACAGTAGAAATAATAAACGTAGAAACATATACGAAGTTTACCAGTTCTAATTTTCTCAAATTAATCTTACAATTAAATTATAATAAAACACAAGAGTAGTTATGTTGCGTTCGGATTTGACCGACCCTAAAAGGTTAGTTGAAGATGTAGAAATAGAGAGGAATCTCAGACCTTTTGCTTTTTCAGAATTTATTGGTCAAAAGAATATTGTTGATAGCTTAAAACTATATATAACTGCAGCAAAAGAGCGTGGTGAACATCTTGATCATGTACTTCTTTTTGGACCTCCCGGATTAGGAAAGACTACACTCGCATATATTGTAGCTCATGAATTAGGAGTAAATATAAAAACTTCGTCGGGACCTGTAATAGAAAGAGCAGGCGATCTTGCCGGTATGCTCACTAACTTATCTCATAGAGATGTTTTTTTTATAGATGAAATTCACCGTTTAAATAACGTTGTTGAGGAATATCTTTATTCCGCAATGGAGGATTTTAACATTGATATTGTTATAGATAAGGGGCCAAACGCCAGAAGTATTCAACTTAATCTGGAAAATTTCACACTTATTGGAGCTACTACGAGACTAGGACATTTAACATCCCCAATGCGTGACCGCTTCGGTGTTGTGTTAAGAATTGATTACTACACGCCAGAAGACCTTTTCAAAATCCTAATGCGTTCTGCTAACATTTTAAATATCAAGTTACATTCTGATGGAGCTAGTGAAATAGCAAAAAGGTCAAGAGGTACTCCGAGAATTGCTAATAGAATATTACGGAGAACAAGAGATTATGCTCAAATAAAAGCAAATGGTGAAATTAACAGGGAAGTTGCTGACAAATCCCTTGAAATGTTAGAAATTGATGAGTTTGGTTTAGATAATATGGACCGTAGGATTCTTTCCACAATTGTAGAAAAATTCTCAGGTGGTCCCGTTGGATTAAACAACCTTGCTGTTGCTATTGGAGAAGACGCCGAAACCATCGAAGATGTTTATGAACCCTATCTTATACAGAATGGTTTATTACAGCGAACATCTCGAGGTCGCCAGGCTACTCCTGAGACTTATAAGTACTTTAATATAACAAATGAGGGTTATCAGCAAACCCTGTTTCGCTAATGGAGGAATTTTTATGAGACTGAGACTTTCAGATTTTGATTATAAACTGCCTGAGGAACTTATTGCCCAATATCCTATCAAAGAGCGTGATCATTCTCGGCTGATGGTAATTAACCGTGCTGATGGTAGTATTGAACATAAACATTTCTACGATATTATTGATTATCTGAATCCTGGTGATCTAATTATCTTGAATGAAACTAAAGTTTACCCGGCAAGATTATTGGCTGTTAAAGATAGGACAGATGCTAAAGTCGAGGTGTTTCTGCTCCGGGAATTATCCAACAACATGTGGGAAGTAATGGTAAAACCGGCACGGAAAGTCCGTATCGGGAATAAACTTACGGTCGCTGAAGGGGTTCAATGCGATGTTATTGATAATACAGTTTCCGGTGGTAGAGTTGTAAGATTTAAAGGGATTGAGCAAGAAGATTTATATGTTCTCATAGATAAAATTGGGAAATCGCCGCTACCACCATATATTGATCGAGACCCTATTCCTGAGGATAAAATTAAATACCAGACTGTGTATGCGAAACGTCGCGGTGCTGTTGCTGCCCCTACTGCAGGATTGCACTTTACAAAAAAGCTTATACAAAAAATCAGGGACAAAGGTGTAAAAATATTTCCAGTTGTTCTACACATTGGGCTGGGTACTTTTCGTCCTGTTACAGTTGAAGACCTTTCCAGGCATAGAATGGACTCAGAGTATTATGAGGTGTCCGCAGAAACCGCTATTGCAATTAATGAAGCAAAATCGAAAAAGAAGCGAGTAATTGGAGTTGGAACCTCAGTTGTTCGAGCATTGGAAACAGTTACAGTATCAGGGTTTCAGGTAAGCCCCAGGAGAGGTTGGACTGATAAGTTTATTTACCCCCCTTATGAATTCAAAATGATTGATGTTCTTGTCACAAATTTTCATCAACCAAAATCTACGTTAATTATGCAGGTTGCTGCTTTTACAGGTTATGATCTTACTATAAAAGCATATCGTGTGGCGGTTAAGAGAAAATATCGCTTTTTCAGCTATGGCGATGCTATGATAATTTTGTAGAAGGTTACTGAATAGTATGTCTTATGCAAGTGCTATAATTGTTGCTGCCGGAGTCGGCGCTAGGATGAAATCTGATACTCCGAAGCAATATTTTCTGCTCGATGGGAAACCTATACTTTACTACACTATAAAAAATTTTGTAAATGCTAAATTGGTATCTGAAATTGTTCTTGTTATTTCAAAAGAGTTTATGGATTCAGAATTGTTGCACGTATGTATTCCTTCCGGAACTTCCAGGCCGATAAAAATAGTTGCAGGTAGTAAAAAGCGACAGGATTCTGTTTATAACGGTTTGAAATCTATAGGAAAATGTTACGACACTGTAGTTGTGCATGATAGTGTTAGACCTTTTATTAATCCCGAGAAAATAGATAAAACTATTGAAATGTGTAACGAATATGAAGGGGTAGTCGTTGCAACTCCTGCGGTTGATACACTGAAGGAGGTTAATAATTCTTTAATCGTGAAGACTTTCAACCGATCAAACATATGGCAAATCCAAACACCTCAGACATTTCGCAGAGGAATATTAGAACATGCTTTCAAGAAAGCTTATGATGATGATTTTATAGGCACTGATGAAGCCAGCTTAGTCGAGCGTTTAGGTGGGCGAATTGGTGTGTTAACAGGGGATCGTAAAAATATAAAGATTACTTGCCAGGAAGATCTGGAAATCGCAAGATCTTTACTCAAAGATTGGACGGCATGAAAAATATCAAAATAAGAGTTGGTCATGGTATAGATGTTCACCGTTTCGTTAAGGGAAGACCTCTCATTCTTGGAGGCATTGAAATTCCTTTTGAGAAAGGACTAAAAGGCCATTCTGATGCAGATGTGGCTATTCATGCAATTATTGATGCTCTTTTAGGTGCTGCGGCACTTGATGATATTGGTGCACACTTCCCGGATACAGACCCACAATATAAAAACATTTCTAGTGCAATTCTTTTAAAAAGAACTATCACGCTGATTAAGGAGCACGGATTTACACCAGGAAATATTGATGTGACAATTGTAGCTCAGAAACCGAAAATTAGGTCTTACATTCCAGAAATTCGAAGAAGCCTTTCTTCAATTTTGGACTTACCCGAGAGTTATATTTCTGTTAAAGCGACAACAACTGAAAATATTGGCTTCACCGGAAAAGGAGAGGGTATTTTAGCAATTGCCACAGCAACTGTTAAGGGATAATGGATTCTATTCTAAACTTCATCTCAGGAATTCCTATATCATATATTTACATTATTTTAGCTTTTACCATTTTTATGGAAAATATAACGCCACTTATACCTGGTGACACTTTTCTTGCTTTTTCTGCATATCTTGCAGGAAGAGGTGTTCTTAATCCTCTATTTACATATATCCTTACAGTTGTCAGTAGCCTGAGTGGATTTCTTCTTGTTTACTTGATAGGATTTCATTGGGGAAGAGACTATTTTGAGAGAAAGAATTATTCATTTTTCTCCCAAAAAAGAATCCAAAAAGCGGATCAATATTTTGATAAATACGGTGATTGGGTATTAATTATAAATCGGTTTTTACCTGGAGTTAGGCTTTTGGTTGCCATTGTTGCAGGGTTTACTCGAACGAAATTATTAAAGGCTTTCTTTTACACAACTATAAGTATTATTGCATGGAATGGAATTATATTTCAGTTAGGACGCCTGTTGGGTGAAAACTGGCATAAAGTAGTTGCTCTTATCTCGCAATACAACAGAGTTGTTACGTTGGTAATTGTAGGTGTAGTAATGCTTTTTGTTGTTTATCGTATACGCCGAAAAACTGTAAAGTTAGGAGAAATCAAATAGTGGTCAGAACAAGGTTTGCACCAAGCCCAACCGGTTTTATGCATATTGGAAATCTGCGTACAGCTCTTTATTCATATCTAATTGCCAGGCACAACAACGGAAAGTTTATTCTGCGAATAGAGGATACAGATCAGAAAAGATACGTTAAGGGGGCTATTGATTTAATTTATGACAGTCTGAAAATTTCAAAAATCTATTATGATGAAGGACCTGATAAACCCGGCAAGTTCGGACCTTACATTCAAAGCGAAAGAAAAGAAGTCTACAAAAAATACATTGACTACCTATTGGAAAAAGGATTTGCATATAGATGTTTTTGCACAAAAGAAGAGATTGCAAAACAAAGAGAAGAGAGTAAACGCTCGGGAGAACACTATGTTTACAATAGGAAATGCCGATCCTTGTCCAGGGAAGAAATCTCAAAGAGGTTAAATGCGGGTGAACAATTTATTGTTAGACAAAAAATTCCGTACTCTGGAGTTACTTCTTTTGATGACGCCGTATTCGGAAGGGTAAGTATTGCAAATGAATTGCTTGATGATCAGGTGTTATTCAAATCAGATGGTTATCCTACATATAATTTTGCACATGTAGTGGATGATCATTTAATGAATATAACTCATGTTGTGCGTGGCGTTGAGTATTTATCATCTACTCCAAAGTATAATCTTCTATACACGGACTTTGGATGGGAAATTCCAAAATATATCCACCTGCCCCATATAACAAAAGAATCCGGTAAAAAACTAAGCAAAAGAGAAGGAGATGCATCATTTCAGGAGTTATTGAAAAAAGGCTATTTACCGGAAGCTATAATAAATTATGTTGCTTTATTGGGATGGAATCCCGGAGATGAAAGAGAGTTTTTCACAATTGAAGACCTGATCAAGGAATTCCGTATTGAACGCATTAATAAGTCTAACGCTATTTTTTCTCTAAAAAAATTGAACTGGATAAACGGCGAACATATAAGAAAATTGCCGATCAAGAAATTTAATTCTATTGCTCTTGAATATTTCCCAAAAACCATTTCAGAATCTTTGAATACGGAAAAAATAAGCCTTCTCATTCAACCAAGAATTGAGCGGTTGACAGATATTCCTGGCATCCTGGCTTTTTTTGTGAAAGTACAAGAGTATAGTCCCGAACTTTACAATCACAAAAAAATGAAATCCACCGTAGATTCAAGTAAAGAGATATTGGAGAAAATCCGTCCGATTCTTGATAAAATTGAGGAATGGAGCAATAACAATCTTTATCAAAACCTGGTTCGATTTGCAAAAGAATCAAATTTGAAAAATAGCAATGTTTTATGGCCCCTAAGAATTGCTCTTTCAGGATTACAGAACACACCAGGCGGTGCAACTGAAATTGCCGAAATTCTTGGAAAAAAGGAGACTATAAGCCGGATTAAAAATGCTGTTGAGATTTTGAAGTAGATCAGATTGTTTTTAGGAGAAAAGAGAACTGTTATATTTATTAGATTTTTATTTGATTGAGATTTATTTTAATGGTAATTTTTATTTTGTGTTAACATATACTTCAGAAATAGAAAATCAAAAGCAGTTTCCCCATATTTATTATCAAATATAGAAAATAGGTAGAAATAATTCCACGCTATCTCGAGATATCTAAGAGATAAGGCTAATATGTGGGAAATTTTCTATGTATTGACAATGATATTGCCTGGGATATTATAAAATTAGCAACTGTTTTATATGAAAGTGCCTAAAGTGTCTAAAGTACCTAAAGTTGAAAGTGCCTAAAGTTGAAAGTGCCTGATGAACAATGACCAATTAACAATAAACAATCAGCAATCAACAATATACAATTTATGTATTTTAAAAATATCAACTTTTGTCGATCACGAAGGATTCCTATGGAAAGACATCTCTTTGAGACATACTTCGTTGTGGCCGAAAGGCCATGGGAGTTATTACGAATACTCTCTAAGTCTTCTATGTCATCTTCCTCATCAGCAAGATCACAACGGTTTCCCGACTCATCGGGACAGCTTCCGGTGTGGCAGGTTCAGCGGAGCCGACGGGATTCGAACCCGCAACTTCCGGCGTGACAGGCCGGTGCTCTAACCAATTGAACTACAGCTCCAAATAATTTTAATTCCTTTTTAAAAATATCGCTTGTATCCAGAGCCGATCCCGATATCCATCGGGACAACTTCCGGCAGGCAGATCCGTCCTCGCTACGCTACGCCGGACAAGCCAGTGCTCTAATCACGACCAGTCGGGAAACTACGGCTCCTTTGTCAATCGCTCGATTACTCAAGCAGATGCAAATATAAATATTTTACAATAGTTGAACAAGTATAAATAAAACCAATTAAAATAAACTTTGTATCAATTGAGAATTTTTTTTTATATTCCGATAGAATCATTATGTCAATTTAAAAACAAAAAATAGGTGCTTGCAAAACTATGGGATTCAAATGTGGAATTGTAGGACTGCCTAATGTCGGTAAATCAACACTTTTTAATGCACTGACACATGCTCAAGTTCCGATGGAAAGTTACCCCTTTTGCACAATTGATCCACATGTTGGGATTGTTGAGGTGCCTGACAAACGGCTTGATATTCTTTCTAAAATCTACAAACCGGAAAAGATAATACCCACAACTCTAAAATTTGTTGACATTGCAGGATTGGTAAAAGGAGCTTCAAACGGTGAAGGGCTGGGCAACCAATTCCTAAGTTACATTCAAGCAGTTGACGCTATTGTTCACCTTGTTCGATGTTTCAATAATCCTAATGTTGCACACATCAGCGATACATTAGACCCCAAAAGGGATTTTGAAATTGTCGAAACAGAAATTTTATTGAAAGACCTTGAAGTTATTGAAAATCGCACACATAAAATCACTAAGCATGCAAAAGCTGGCGAAGAGAAATTCAAAAAGCAGCTCACAATTTTAGAAGAAATCAAGGAACTTCTACAAAGAGGGAAGTCAGCAAAGTGTTATCATGCTCATCCTGAAGAAGAATATTTTATAAAAGAATTATCACTTCTATCAAATAAACCAGTTCTAATTGTTGGAAATATCTCAGAGGATGAAGCCACATTAGGTAAGAAATCCGATGCAACGCAAAATTTTGAGAAACTTGCCATGGAATCAGGAAACCTGTTCCTAACACTTTCTGCAAATCTTGAACTGGAATTGACTGAGTTGGAATCTGACGAGCGAGACCTACTTATGAAGGAATGGCACATTCAGGAGGCAGGTTTAAATAAATTAATCACCGCCGGTTATACACTTCTAAGGCTAATTACTTTTTTCACTGTTGAATCTAATATATGCCAGGCATGGACAGTTCCTGCTGGAACACCCGCAAATAAAGCAGCTTCGGTCATTCATACAGGTTTCGAAGAGCGATTCATAAAAGCCGAAGTTCGTCATTGGAATGACGTAGAAAAAATCAAGTCAGAGACGCTGATGAGAGAACAGGGTTTTGTACATATTGAGGGAAAATCCTATCCAGTTCGCGATGGCGATGTGATTACTTTTAAATTAGCGGCAGGATAAACCTTATTCCCAGCATATCTTCATTGGTAAATATTGACCATATTTAAAAATGTCCTCATTAATACCGCAATTCATAAAACTTAATCCGAAATTCAATCTTATTAAACCTAACGATAAAATTCTTATAGCCGTCTCCGGTGGAAGCGACAGTCTTACGATGGCGAAACTTCTTCATGAATATCAGCTTTCAATTGATGATTCTATTTAGCTTCACGCTGTTCATATAGATATTACTCAGGTTTCCATTTCCAAAAAACATATTTTATCTTATGCAAAAGGAAGAGGAATCAGCGTCGAAAAGCATTATTGTTCTTACGAATTAAAAAGCAAACGTGAAACCGTGAGAGCTTTACTCAGGGAAATTTCCGGTAAAAACATGTCTTTTTCAAAAAATCTAAAAAATGCAATTGACAATATTATGGCATATAAAGAAGTTATTGCGGAACAATAAAAAAGTTGTTGCATAAATCTATATGACGTATTAATATATGATAGTATGACGTACAAGGAGATAATATGCAGACGAAATTGACTTTGAGAATGGAAGATGAATTGATACACCTGGCAAAATCTGTTGCTGATAAAAAGGGTAAATCGCTTTCCAAAATGGTTGCAGATTACTTTAGGATACTTACCAAAAAAGAACTTGTTGAAGATATAGAATTACCACCAAATGTAAAATCTTTATATGGTGCTCTCGCAGATTCTAATATTGATGAAACGGATTATAAGAAATACCTTGAAGGCAAGTACTTATGAAAATTCTATTTGATACGAATGTAATATTGGATTTGTTACTTCTTCGTAAACCATATCATAATGCTGCTACTTATCTAATATCAGAAGTTGAGCGCGGAAATATTGAGGGATATGTTTGTCCAACAACTATAACAACTATTGCTTATTTAGTTACCAAAGTAAAAGGATCAGGGGGAAGCAAAGAAACTAATTAAAAACATGATAAATATTTTTGAATTGACCGAATTAAATGAATCCATATTTAAATCTGCGTCCAGTCATAAAATTAGTGATTTTGAAGATGCAGTATTACATGAGTCAGCGAATCTGAGTCATATTGATGGAATTGCGACCAGAAACATTAAAGATTTTAAACATGCTTTAATAAGAACCTACGACCCAGAAGAATTAACTGGAATTCTCAAATCATCTTGAATAAAAAAGCCCTAACGAATCTTTTATTAAATACATGAACCCGGCGCTGTCTATCAGAAATCACTGTAAGAAAACGTTATAACCCCATCCAGAGGATTTCCCTCTTCATCTGTTGGCAACAATCTACCTTTATACAAAGAGTTTGGAAACAAGAGTTACAGGGTGAGTTTCTGCTCGTTCTCCCGAAAATATCTGGACGTTTGTCTCGAAGAGATACTTTCGGTAGGAACGAATATTTTTTGAATCCGCCAGCTTACGGATTAATTTTACTTCAAATCCTTTGCCTCGGGCATTTTCTGCCCTCATGCCTTACGGCAGGCAGGCTTGTTCGATATTCAATCTATTCTATTTGCTTTCATGCTTGAAGATAACATCAGAACTCAGTAAATTTGATGAATCTTAAAAAACAATCGCAAATAAAAATTACTATCAATGTCATTCTGATGAAGCGAAGCGAAGAAGAATCTCTGACGAAATACCAATAAAGATTCTTCACTCGTACCTCGTTCAGAATGACAGCTTCGAGCATTTTATTTGCGATTGTTTTCCACTTTATTTGTGTTTTTACTGAGTTCTGAACATAGTCACTTAACAACCTTGTTATGTCACTACTGCCCTTTAAACCCGATTGGCAGCAATTGCCCCTGAAGACGCCATATCCGTCCTCTACACCGATTGTCAAACCTGAATCACCACATTTAGTTTATTCGCTACCAGACTGAAACATGATCTTTTTTCCATCAGGCGAAAATTGCGGGGCATCATCCCATCTGGTATTACATGTCAGATTTGTTTGGTCACTCCCATCTGCGTTCATAATATAAATTTCATTATTACCATCTCGATCAGAAACGAATACAATTTTTGAACCATCAGGTGAGAACTGAGGAGACTTATCATCTCCTGGATCATCAGTAAGCTTGGTTTTATCTGTTCCGTCAGCATTCATGATAAAGATTTCATAGTTATCACCGCTATATGCTTCAAAAAGCAGTTTTGATCCGTCGGGTGAGAATTTTACACTCTGAGTACTGTAAGTGTTTGTCAATTTTGTCTTACCACTTCCATCTATATTTATAATGCAGATAGATTGTATGCCTTCATATTCAGTAATATAAATAATTTTTGATCCGTCAGGAGAGAATTCTTGAAAAAACCACCCCCATCCTTTGTCTTCAGACAATTTAATAATATTGCTTCCGTCACTTTCCATAATATAACGAGTAATCACACCACCAATTACTGAGTCTTCTCTGAATACAGAAAAAATTATCTTACTACCATCAGGCGAGAATCGAGGATAAGCACAATATGTTTCGTTAAGCGTTAGTGTATCACACCCACTTCCATCCACATTTAAAACACAGATTCCATAATAGAATGAAAATATGATTTTTGAACCATCAGGTGAAAACCCAAAATCATAGAATCCACCTGCAATAAGCAAAGATAAATCACTTCCATCTGTATTCATTATGAATAACCCTTCACGATCTCTATAAGAGTGAAAAAGGATTCTTGAACCATCGGGTGAAAATTCCGGGTGATAATCATCTTCCTTATTATCTGTTAATCTGACTTCATCACTTCCATCAACATTCATGATATATATACTGCTTGTCTCATATTCATCACCCTCAAACTCAGAACAACTTGAGAACAGAACCGGTATAGAAACTATAAATGCAATTAGATATAGAGCTTTACTCATCACACTTCTCCTGTTCTTCTAAAATACTTATGCAACATTATGTTCAGAACCATCCATTTTGTTTTAAGGTTACTACTTAAAAATTCGCTATTCATCATTCAAAATTTATAATTCATAATTACTTATTTCTTTCTCCAATAGCCTTTAGCACAATAACCTAATACCATAGTAATCTTAACAACCTTCTTATGGAACTATCACCCTGTAAACCCTATCGGCAGCAATTGCCCCAAAGACGCCATATCCGCCCTCTATTCCGATTGTCAAACCTGCATCGCCGCCTCCAAGAAGAAAGGAAACAAACTCGTCCTCCCAGGCATGTTTTAAAAAGTACTCATAATAATTATCATCCAGTGTGCGCATTTCAATCATTAAACTATCGGGCTCACTACTTTCATTTTCATAATAATGACAATCTACAATTGATGATGTCCAGCTCGAATCTCCAGGCTCCATGACATCTCGCTGTTCAGAACCACATATCCAGTATAGAATAGAACTTGTTCGAATTAATGAGTGAACTGTTTCTAATGGCTTCCAGGTAACGGTAAAAGTTTTTCGGATATATACGGTATCTGGAATCTGTTCACTGTATATAACCGGAATAGGTGGAGTAGTCACTTCACCTGTTAATTTTTTACCATCAGGCGTTGAGACATTTAAAAAATATTTAGTATTGGGTTCGGGATGGAATTGGCCAAGCGTATCTAAGTATATCGTTTCCTCATCCAAATAATAATCATGTTCGAAATTAACATAAGAAAAGACATAATCTTTTATTCCATCGGAAATTGTTACAGTAGCATCTTTCACAAGATATTGTGATTCCCATAAATCACGCAACCTAAAGTCATAAGGACCATCTCCATACCAGATTGTGTCTTTGCAGATAATCTCTTCTTCGGGGCTCTGTAGGTCAAGTGTCTGATGTACACGTACGAAACTTTGTATTGTCGTATCAAGTGATATAAGAGCAAATACATTAAAAACTGGCTCATGGTCTGATGTAACATCCTCCCATCCCCATTTCCCGCAAGTTGCTAAAGACAGAATGGAGATAATAATGAGCAGGTTTGGATATAGATTGAATGTTTTTTTAGAAATCATTGATTCTGTCTATTTATATTTGCGATAATTCGCCTGCCTGTACGGCAGCCTACGGACACAGACAGGCGTCATTCATGGTCTATTCTCTCTTCTCAAAACTCAAACCTTATTCCAAGTGTTGGAATAAATGGAAACATTGGGACGCCAAAACGCCTTACACCTTCCGTTTGATCTGTTTCATAATTGTATTTTTCATCATAAAAGTACATAAACGTGTTCATATGATTCGTTAGGTTTATGATTTGTAAATACCACTCCCTGTAGCCAAACTTTATAGGTTTCCGATGGATTAAGCTTACATCCCACCGGAAATAAGATGGGTATCTTACACTGTCCTTTTTACCCACTAAATATTTGTTGTTTAACCACCAGGAAGACATGCCGCCCCAATACTCTTCCTCCCATTTCTCATATCTCCCCAAAATCGGGGTATATGGATTACCGGTAGAATATGAAACAGCGGAACTTAAATGTATTCGCTTTGTCCACTGCCAATCACCGACAATGTTGACAGTATGAGTGCGGTCATATTTTGGAAAGTACCAGGGCTGAACTTCTGTTTTTCTTTTAGTAACTGCGAAGGTGTAACCAATCCATCCCTGAACTTTACCGGTTGTTTTTTTCGCAAGAAACTCCAAGCCGTAAGCATAGGCGTCAGTATCCCAGAATTCGTTGAAAGGATCAAAACGTATTTCACCTTCATCTTCTGCGAACATGTCACCCTGCTTCAATGTAATTAAGTTACCAAAATCCTTATAGTAAGTTTCCAATCTAAAAAGAACATCCTGACGGGTAAGATATTCTATCCCAAGAATTGTATGATATGCCCTGCTTGCCGGTCTATCTTTCGGTATTGCCAGCCAGATATCAATAAATCTGAAATTTTCGTCCTGCGGGTTTGCAGTTGTCAGGAACTGGTGATATTTACCCCAGGACAATTTTAACGCAAGATTGTCCTGCAGCAGGTATTTAAGCCCAATCCTTGGCTCAAAATATATTTTATCGTGAAGACTATAGCGGCTCATCCTTAATCCCAATTGAGACGAAAAGAGCGGATTGATATGCCATTTATCCTGGAAATAAAGTGATTGCTCAAATGGTTTATCGAGCATCCAGAGGGCTGTATCCTTATGAGTGACAAATTTCTCTTCCTCCAGCTCTCCCCACTTAAAAGTCATACCCAGGTTAAAATCCAACTGCTTATGCTGCAAACCGGAAGTAATTGTATGTTTGTCATTAGGAATCCACATTATCTCCGTCTCAATGGTTTTGTCTTTAACAATATCAAACACATCGAAATTATATTCATCTCTCCATTTAGATGTATCCCCGTTCTCGATATACATTCCCTCACTTTTATCGTCCATATCAATCCAGAAGCGGAAACGGCTTTCCGCAAGAAAGGTTTTAACAATTAGTTTTGGTGAAACTATCCAGCGCCATGTCAAACTATTTGTACGATTCCCCCATCGCCAGTCAAGCGCTCCTTCATCTTTATTTTCATCATAATAACTTTCCTGAGGGTCATCGTATGAATATTTATCTTCAAAATCAAAATAAAGTACATCATCTCCATAAAAGGAACTCAAAGTCAATTTATGGTTCACAGTTATATCAAGATTAATTTTACCTTCCAGGTCATAAAAGTAATAAGGAAATCCAGGAAAATAGGGATCATATTTATTGGCAATTTTTTTACGTAAATATATAATTCCATCAATGACCTTATCAAAATATGTCCTCCGTCCTGCCAGCATCCATGAACCTTTTAATTTTGTCCACTTCGGAATGGGTCCCTCGATAAGAGCTTTGCTGGAAATGATAGAAATATTCGCCTTGCCTGTATATTCTTCCGTATTTCCCTCTCTATTGATAATATTGAGAATTGATCCCATACGCCCACCATATCTAGCAGAGAATCCACCTGCAGAGAATTCTGCTTCTTTTATTGCGTCTGTGTTAAACGTAGAAAATACACCGCCTAAATGAAACGGGTTATAGACAGTTATTCCATCCAGCATTATCAGGTTTTGGTCAGGAGTGCTTCCGCGAACGTATAAAGCGCTGGAAAAATCATTCAGTGATTGAACACCCGGCAGCAGCTGTATCGCACGAAAAACGTCTGCCTCAATGAAACCGGGTGCAACTTTGATTTCCCGCATTGTGAGATTGATGGTACTCAATTCCATTTTTTCTTTAAACTTCATTCGTTCTGCCGTAACAGTTACTGCTTCTCCGATGATAGGTGAAACCTTTAGCCGAAAATCAACCCTTAGATTTTTCCCTGTTTCTATGATAATTGATCGTGTTGTATCTTGATAGCCAATAATTGAGACCATCAAATCATATTTCCCCGCTGGAACTGATGGGATGACATAATAGCCATCTTGTTTTGTGGCTGTGCCCCAATATGTCCCTTTTAGAAATACATTTACATAAGAGAGCGGCTCGCCTGTTGCATCTTCACGGACAAAACCTGAAATGGATGGAGTTGATTGTGCGTACAATCCGGTATTTATAATGATTAAAATAATTAGAAGTTTTTTCATAATGGTAGAATCAATCGAAACACTACCAATTCTAATAAATAATGTAGTGAATAGTCAAATTAATAATTAGTCTACTACAGAAAGACACGAAATGTACTCGCCTGCTTCCGATGAATCGGGACGGGCAGTCAAAAAATGTAAAAATAATACCTGTAAGCTCAATATCCGCCAACTGGCGGATGTCCTCGACAAAAACAATTAGAGCTTATCTCATAGAGATCCCTTTGGGATTGGAGTTTCCATAGACTCTTTTCCCCGTAGGGATCCCGTTGGGAGGAGCATTGGCGGTTTCCTGTTTTTTCTCATCAGAGAGCCCCCTGGGATAAGTGAACTCAATAATGTATTTGAATTTTTTCATGGGAAATTGTAAAAAGTATATATTGGTTTTCAGAGGGGTTTTTTAACCTATGAGAAATATCGAGATTAAAGTAACGACCACAATTGAGATCAACGTTGGGATAGATAATTTCTTATAGAAATCTTTTAATTCCGTGTGGAAATATTCTAAAGTGACTGATACACATGGATGAACAGGTGAAACAACATAGCCCATAAAAACAGCAAAGAACATTATAGCAAATACGATAGGGGTCATGCTTTCAATCCCGAATTTGGAGTAGAAAATCGGTAATAAAATAGATACAGGTACCTGAACCCTGCCTGTTACAAAGCCGAGAAAAACACCGATCCCGACTATCAGGAATGTCTTTGAGAATACTATCACTGATATAGCGGCAGACACATTTGATGCTTTAAACATGTTGAGGAAGATAAACATTGCTATTATTATCATGAAGAATTTCCATGGTTTCATTTTAATTGATAGTTGTTTGAAACTTTTTATTGGAAGTTTGCCAAAGTAATAAGCGAGAAATAGACTGAAAGCTACCCCAATTAGTAAAGGTATTTCCGGAAGAATGTTTTTAAATGATGACATTAATGTAATATGTATAACCGGAGCAGAAATAATTACCAGAACAGGTATCAATAATTTTTTTAAGTTAGAAGTCCCTTCGAGTTTATGATTGGCATCTACAGATTTTAAAAGAAAGATATTTCCCAACACAGCAAGCAAAATGAAACCGGGAATAAGTAAAAGCATTTCATAGTAGAGGTTTAAATTTGCCATCTTGGTTGTTGCTAAAAGTGCGCCAAGAGGATAGATTAGTATCAGAACATGTCTGAACCATACATTGATTGCTGTATAGTCATTATTAGAGACGTGATTTCCAACTTTAGAAATTATCGGAGCAGAGAGAAGAGCACCACCCGGCATAGGAAGCATTCCCATAAATGCAGGCGCAAGCATAAGAAATGTTCTGCTCTTCATTCTAAGGGATTTGATTAGATCATTCATCAAACCGGAGATTTCCAATGTCCCGCCTATAAGAGGAATAATTCCAACAGAAACAGCCAGTAATAAAATTGAAGTATCAGTAATTGTGCTTATAAATATTTTGATAACTTCGATTATTGGAAGATTCAGTAAACCAAGGATTAGCGCACCTGCGGCTAACCCCAGCCATAGATTCTTACGGGCAATTGTTATCATTAAAATTAAAGCGGCTAAAAAACTTATCCAGATGAGAGTCATTTTTTATTCCAATTTATTTTATCGAGAGATTTGGTAAGTCAATGACAATTAGAAATATCGGTTTGGAATCTAACAGTTTTTCTGACGAGTGAGCAAGAGAAATTGTAAGATTTGTATTTTATTCGTTGAAATATGATTTTTAATTTTTATTTAACGAGTGTTTTTTGATTGGATTTTAATGCGCAGCAATTTGCTGTGAATAGATGGCTTGATATTTGTAAATATCGTGCTTTATATGTTGAGAGTTAACTAAATTTAATATATAAATTACTATGAGTTATTAAGTATGGGAAAATATTTTAATTTTGTGGTGGAGAAATGAAAAAGATATTAGTTACTGGTGCAGTAGGACAAATCGGTTCTGAATTAACTATGTCTCTTCGTGAAAGATACGGGAATGATAATGTTATAGCAGCCGGGCATAGAACAAAACCAGGTGAAAAATTATTCAGTTCAGGTCCTTTTGAATATATTGATTGCTGTGATATCAAAGCGATTGACAATATCGTTAAAAAGTATGACATCAGTTTAGTTTTTCATCTTGCTGCAATACTTTCAGCTGTTGCTGAAGCCAAGCCTCAACTTGCCTGGGACGTAAATATAAACGGTCTATATAATGTGTTGGAAGTTGCTCGTGAAAATAAGTGCGCTGTTTTTACTCCAAGTTCAATTGGTGCCTTCGGCCCAACGACTCCTGTTGATAATACCCCTCAGGATACTATTCAACGTCCGAATACAATGTATGGTGTAACCAAAGTTAGTGGCGAGCTGCTTTGTGACTATTATTTTAAAAGGTTTGGCGTGGATACTCGTGGAGTCCGTTTCCCCGGCATTATTTCCAATGTTACATTACCGGGAGGTGGTACAACTGACTATGCTGTAGAAATTTATTATGAAGCTCTTAAAAATAAAAAATATACCTGTTTTCTTGCTGAGGGGACTTATCTGGATATGATGTATATGCCTGATGCAATAAATGCAGCGATAGACCTTATGGAAGCAGACCCTGATAAATTGAAACATCGAAACGCTTTTAACGTTACTGCTATGAGCTTTGCACCTGAGCATATTTGTGCTGAAATTAAGAAACACATTCCAGAATTTGAGATGACATATAATGTTGATCCAGTTAGACAGGCAATTGCAGACTCCTGGCCTAATTCAATGGATGATTCTGCAGCGCGTGAAGAATGGGGCTGGAAACCGGAATATGATCTTTCAAAGATGACAGAAGATATGCTTAAGAAGTTAAAGAAAAAGCTTAAATTGTAGTTCAGGGAGAGGGTTGAATCTTAGATTAAGGACGCCATGATTTTCGGAATTGGAACCGATATAATAGAGATTGAACGCATAGAGAAGGAGATTTCAAAGGGAAATCGTTTCAAAGAGAAGATATTTACTCTAAAAGAAATTCAATATTGTGAATCCAGAAAGACTAAAGTCCAAAATTATGCCGCTCGTTTTGCTGCAAAAGAGGCTTTTTTCAAAGCTATTGGAACAGGCTGGCGAGGGGGTCTTACCTTCAAAGATATAGAAATTGCAAATAACGAACTTGGAAAGCCGGAAATTGTTTTATATGGTAAGACAAAGAAATTTATTGAACAAAGCAAGGTTACAAATATTCAAGTTTCTCTCTCTCACTTAAAAGATTTAGCAAGTGCAATAGTTGTATTAGAAAAATAATAGGAGGACAAAATGACGTTGAGTCGTTTATTAAAAGTTCTTGACAATCAATTAAAAGATTTAAAAGAGAGCGGAAGAGCTAAGGGAAAAGAAAAAATTATCGTTAAGGTTAAAAAAGCAGAAGGTGAAAAGGGTCCGCGCTATTTACTTGAGGGTTGGGGTGACAAAGAGTTTATTAAGATGAATTCCAATTCGTATTTAGGTATGTCTTTACGAGACGAGGTAATAGAAGCCGAAGAAGATGCTGCTAAAAAATTTGGTGCAGGCCCCGGAGCTGTCCGTTTTATCAGTGGAACTCATAAACCACATATTGAACTGGAAGAGAAATTGGCAAAATTTCACGGCAGGGAAGCAGGAATGATTTTTAGCTCTGCTTATGTTGCAAGCATTGGCGTTATAGTACCCTTAACAACAAAAGAGACGGTTGTGGTAAGTGATGAACTAAATCATAACTGCATTATCAATGCGATAAGACTATCCAGACCTGCAGAAAAAGTTATTTACAAACACAATGATATGGTTAACCTTGATATTAAGCTCAAAAAGAGTATCGGGAAAGGTAAAAGGGCATTAGTCATTACAGACGGGATTTTCAGCATGAGAGGTGATAATGCTCCATTAAACGAAATTGTCGATATTTGTAATAAGTATAATGACGATTTCGAGGAAGGTGTAATCACAATTGCAGATGATTCTCATGGTGTTGGCGCGTTGGGGAAAACCGGAAGAGGAACGGAGGAATACACAGGTGGAAAAGTTGATATCCTGGTTGCAACATTAGGAAAAGCATTCGGAGTAAACGGTGGTTATGTTGTATCGTCCTCAACAATAATTGAATACCTTCGTGAAACAGCACCAATGTATATCTATTCAAATCCGATTACTGTTTCAGAATCATGTGCCGCTATGAAATCAATCGATATTCTTGATAGTGCTGAAGGTCTTAAAATTTTAGAACACCTCAGGGCTATGACGAAGAAGTTTGACACTGGATTGAGAGAGTTAGGTTACGAAACTATCAAGGGCGATCATCCTGTTGTGCCATTAATGATACGTGATACAAAGAAGACATCTGAACTTGTTAATTATCTTACTGAGCATGGCGTTCTTGGAACAGGGCTGAATTATCCAGTAGTTCCGAAAGGTGATGAAGAGATAAGATTTCAGGTTTGTGCTGATCACACTGAAGCGGATATTGATTACGTTTTAGGAGTTCTGGCTGATTATAAGAAGTAATTTTAGTTATGGTATGAGCTCACTCATACCAGAATATTTGGATGGTACTCCGTTGCAAGCGAGCTCGTAGCGGAGCTTTAATTCAATAGTAGTATAGCGTTTCTAAAATAACTTAGCAATTAAAGAAAATCCCAAATTACAATTTCCTCCGAATGAGTCCCCTTGGGATAATTTACAAATAATTTCAAAATCTCAAATTAAAATGAACTAAACTATTTTGAATTTCTATATTTGTTTATTGGAATTTACTTGATATTTGGTGCTTGTCTCGTCTCGAAGAGATCCCGCTGGGAAAGAGACCCCCTCGGGGAAATTTGGAATTTAATAAATAAATAATTGCAGCGATAAGTAGGAAACGACATAGTAGTATCGGACAGTCGTGTCCGATATTGTTTTCAGAGAAAACAGAAAAACTACTGATAATACAAACTCTTACCTTTTATTGAACCTTTCGGTTCAAATGCGGTCCGGCAACTGCCGGATCGCAGCTACATACAACCTTTTTTAGTTCTGGCACGAGCTAACTTGTAGCAGGTTTGAAACACCGTTACGAGTGAGCTCGTAACGGAACTTTTATGAACCTTGTGCCAGGTCCTTAAATTCATTTTTCTAATTCAGCATTATTTGCCATAGACTTAATAAAGCTCAAAGAGAAGCCACATTTTAACAGAAAAAATATCTTATTGACCTGTGTAAATCTATTTTAATATTAAAATTGTGTTGCTATTAGCAATACATAGCATTACATTTATTTAGTTATATGAAAGGGTAAAATAATGAGTAAAACAGCCAGTATTAATATAAGGACATCGGAAGAAATTAAAAGAAACTCAGAATCGGTTTTTAGGCACCTGGGCTTAACAATGACTGGTGCTATTAATCTGTTTTTAAAGCAGGTTATTTACTATCGCGGTATCCCATTTGAATTGCGTATCCCTAATAAGGAAACATTACAAGCAATTGATGATATTGAGAAAAATCGTAACCTGACGAGCTATGACAGCGTTGATGAAATGTATAAAGACCTTGGAATCAACAATAAATGACCGGTGTGAAAAAGTCCGTAATTGTGTCTAAAGCATTCAAAAAGGATTTGAAAAGACTTGTTAGACGTGGTGTAAATTTTACCAAATTTGATATCCTGATTCGTCATCTTGAAAAGGGTGAAAATATTCCTGGCAAATATCAATCACATCCATTGAAGGGAAATTTGTCCGGTTACAAAGAATGTCATATTGAAACGGATTTGCTTCTAATCTGGAAGGAGGATGATAAGGCAATATATTTGGTCAGAACTGGTTCACATTCGGATATTTTTAAAAAATAAAATTAACAAAAATAAAAAAATGGATAATATTAGAGAATAAGTAAATTTTTTCAATTAAAATTAACCAATAAACTCCATGGAATTAACTGACAATAGATGAATAGTTGAAACAAGGTATTAATATATCCATTACGAGTTAGCTCACAACGTAACTTTAATTCAAAGGTAGTATCGGACAGTCGTGTCCGATATTGTTTTCGGAGAAAACAGAAAAACTACTGATAATACAAACTCTTACCTTTTATTGAACCTTGCGGTTCAACTGCGGTCCGGCAACTGCCTGATCGCAGCTACATACAACCTTTTTTAGTTCTGGCACGAGCTAACTTGTAGCAGGTTTGAAACACCGTTACGAGTGAGTTCGTAACGGAACTTTTATGAACCTTGTGCCAGGTCCTTAAATTCATTTTTTAATTCAGAATTATCTACCATGGATTTAATAAATAGCTTTATAGAGTGTAAACTACTGCCTTTTATTGAATCTTTCAATTCAACTGCAGACTTGACAGTCCGCAGCTACATACAAGATTTTGAATGTAAAACAATCCCTTTATTTATCAAATTTAAAATAGGGATTTTTATTAAACGTAACTATAGGAAAAATGCAGGAATATCAAGTAAAATTTATCTTATTTTTACGCTTCTGATATTACCGCTTACAGTTTTTGGATTTTCTTCATCTGACAGCGGTTTTTTTATAACCAATCTGATTTTGGATGGTGAAGAAGACCTCAACCAATGCATCAACCATGCTTTACAATTCAGGTGGAGCTACTCGCATTTTGTTGAGCATTTGTTAGTAGAAATGGTATTAGTTGAGAAAAAAGCAGAAGCTGATTCAACTATCTGGGAATCAGGCGTTAGAGCCTTTGATGATACAACATTTCGATATATAAGTCTAGGAGATATACATGATGGAATAACATATAAATTTTCTATCAGAGCAAAGGCTCCTAAATTTGGTTGGTCTGAATGGAAGCAAATAGAATTTAATATGAATACTCCTCCATCTAAGCCGTTTTTTCAACTACAAAATGGTCATGTTTTTCGTAACAAAGAAATGCTTTTCCCTTTTACTTTATCTAAGGATAAAGAACTAAAAGATGGTGATATTTTCTATCAAATAAAGATTACTTCTGATGCTGAAGGATTAAAAACACTGATTGATACAACATTCTCGAAAATAGTCATTTCGGAAAACAGCGGGATTCATATTTGTAGATTCAACTTTGTGGAAAACGGAGAATATTTTGCAAAGATTAGAGCTCATGATGGAGTAGAGTATTCTGAATGGAGCAAGCTGTTTAACTTTTTTGTGAACAAAATAAATGAACCTCCCTCTCAATTCAGTTTAAGATCGCCAATTCACGGCGAAATTATCAAAGGATTTCCAGAATTATACTGGAACCGCTCTGTAGCTCCCGATGAGAATCTTGGTGGTGGCTTGAAAGAATATTCTGTATATATTTCCATAGATTCTTTATTTACTAAAATAACTGATACCGCTCATTTGTCTCCTGAAGTTTATGAATATCAAACCAAAAACCTTGAGAATCACCGCACTTATTTTTGGAAAGTGATGGCACGAGATGTTGAAGGATTGGAAACGTTGAGATATCAAGTTGGTTCTTTTATTGTTGATTTAGGTAATGCTCCTCCGCATCAACCGCTTTTATTGTCACCTAAAGATGGGAACATTTTCAATCCGTCAGATGACATTGTTTTCCAACTGCAGGACGATCCGGATCCAGGGCAAACTGAAAGAGATATATACTACATTGTCCGATATTTTTGCTCAGATAATACAAAAAAAGTGAAGCAGGTTAAGAGTAAACCTGGGGTTACAAGTTTATACCTACCGTTATTAAAAGAGGATAAATATTACGTTTATCAGGTGGCTGCTGTTGATCCGGATGGAAATAAATCCGATTTGTCTCAGCAGGTGGTTTTTGGAGTTAATTCTGAAGATAAGCCGCCCGAGCCTTTTTTAATCCTGTCGCCTTATTTTAATGAAGATTCCGTGTCAATAGATGCCAGCTTTATGTGGCAAAATACTTATGACAAAGATCCGGGAAGCAATATTAGGTATTACCTCTATTTTAGTACTGACAGTCTATTTTTAATTAATACTAAAGTAGTTGTTCTTTCTCCTTCAGAAGGTGATTCGGTAGTTTATACTCCTATACAAAAGTTCAACTACTTTACAAAGTATTTTTGGAAGGTTGTTGCTTTTGACAATTTTGGTAATGAAATATGGGCATCCAATACCAATATTCGTCCCTTTGCCTTTACTACGATAAGTTCGAGAAGAAGCCTGGGAAAAGCACTTGGTCCCACAAGGTTTTATCTACACCAGAATTACCCAAATCCTTTCAATGCCGAAACTCGTATTCGATATGAGGTTGCAAAGTATGGTCCTATAGAGGTTACTATTTATGATATCCTGGGGAAAAAGATAAAGGTTCTCGCTTCAGGCAATCACTCCCCGGGAATTTATGACATATACTGGAATGGATTAGATTTGAAAGAAACGCCTGTTCCCGGAGGAATGTATATATGCCAGATGACTGCACGCAGTTTCAGCTCGCATAGAAAAGTTGTGTTGTTGAGATAATTTGTAGGTTGTCATTATTTGTTGATTATTCAATTCCTTGCAACTCGTATCGTTTGATAAATCGACAAATAATAATGTGCAGAGAACTTTTTTTAAATCTCACTTTTAAGCGTTGCTGAACAAATAATTATAAAATATTTTAATTAAAAAAAATCTCTTATTAAGGGAAGAAAGTCTTGACATTTTAAATGTAGTCTATTAACATTAACACAAATGATGATATTACTGACAGAAAATCAAAAGGAGGACTTATTATGGCAGAAAAAGTTGTAAGTTGTGGCGTTAAAAAGGAAAAAGGCTACTTGTACTATCTTGACAAAAATGGTGATTTGGCACGTTCAAAAATGGCACGCGGCGGCGACAAAGGCGGTGGTGCAGAAGTTATTCATAAAGCCGGCGTAAAGAGAGAGAAAGGTTATCTTTATTTTGTAGACAAAGATGGCGATATTTCACGTGCAAAAATGGCGCGTGGACGTAAGGGTTAATTTTCTATCTCTGAAAACAGATAACTTGTTTTAAGAAGAGATTTTTTTAGACTCCGTTTTTTATAACGGAGTCTTTTGTCTTTATACTGTTTAGATGTAATTAAAATTGCAGGTGATTATATTTATAAAAGGCTGAATTATGGGGGATAGATTTAAAAAAAGAGATTTCGTTTATGTATCCCTATGTATTTTACTTATCATTTTTTCACTTTGGTTTGAGCTTAATAATTATGGGAAGGCTTTTCCGGAGCAGACGATTAAGTTTGATGTCGACAGGAAAGAATCGAGGGGAATTGCCGAACAATTTTTAGGAAAACTCAATATTGGTTTATCGGATTATCACCACGCAATTGCTTTTGATTATGATAACGCATCTAAAGTGTTTATTGAAAAAGAGGTTGGGGTAGAGGAATCAGGCAATCTGTTAAATAAAGAATTCAAAATCTGGCACTGGTCAAATAGGTGGTTTAAATCTCTATCTAAGGAAGAATTTAAAGTAAATGTAACTCCGGCTGGAGAGATCACACTATTTGAACATATTATTCCCGAAGAAGCTTCATCTCCAAGTTTGCCAATTGATGAAGCGCGTAGATTAAGCCATACCTTCCTGAGGGATATTCTCGAAGTGGAAATGGGGAATTGGGAATTCGTTGACGAAAAGACAGAAATTAAACCAAACCGTGTTGATTATTTATTTACTTATAAAGAGAAGGGTATAGAAGTCTACAACGCTACTTACCGATTTGAGATTCTTGTGCAGGGAAATAAGATTGGTAAGTACAGGGAATATCTCAAGATTCCTGAAGAATGGAAGCGAGAATATAAGCATTTACGGTCTCTTAATACCACGACAGCAGCGATTGCGGAAATCTTTTTTCTGATGATTTTAATTGCTGCGCTAATAATATCCATTATTCGTATTTCAAAGAGAGATGTTCGTTTAAAAACAGCTGTAATCTTTGGGGTGATAACTTTTTGCCTGCAGCTATTTTCTGTTTTCAACAGGATTCCGATAACAGTATATAATTTTGATACAAATCAAAGTCTGGGCAATTTTTACGGTACATTAATAATTCTGGGAATCCTTAAATCTCTTTTCTTCGGGCTTTTAGTGACGCTGATTGCTGGAGCGGGAGAGACTCTTTATCGTCAGCATTACACAAAGAAAATTTCCCTGACCAAGACTTTCAGTTTGCAGGGAATGAGGACTAAGCGATTCTTTTTTAGTCTCTTGGTTGGAATTTCATTGGCTTTTTTGTTTATGGCGTTTCAGACTTTCTTTTATCTTTCTGCGAAGCGTTACGGTGCATGGTCACCTGCCGAGGTCCCATATTCAGGAATACTTAACACTGCATTCCCATGGATATTCGTTATATTTGCAGGATTTGCACCGGCAGTTATTGAAGAATTTACATTCCGAATGTTTTCAATTCCATTCCTGGAAAGATTATTAAAATCTAAAGTGCTGGCTATTCTAATCCCGGCAGCAATATGGGGATTTGCTCATGCGAACTACCCCAATCAGCCGTTCTGGATAAGGGGAGTTGAGGTAAGTATTTTTGGTGTAATCATCGGAGTGGTATTTTTAAAACTAAATATTCTCACTGTACTGGTATGGCATTATACAGTTGATGCTCTCTATTCATCATTAATACTGATTAGAACAGGAAGCACTTATCTTGTCATTAGCGGAGCGTTAGCAGCGGGGATTATGTTTATACCTCTTTTGTACAATCTTTTTATGTATATAAAAAATGGCAGATTCGCAAGTTCCCGGGGTATCACGAATGAAATAGAAGGCATAGTTAAACCGGTGGAAGTTGAGGAAGAGGTTAAGGTTATCCCCGAAATCAAATATAAACCGCTTTCTAAAAAAAGGCTGAGAACAGGGGCGATTTTAGGGTTGATATTTTTAATTACCTTTTTTATACCCGCAGAAAAGGTCGGGGAATTTTATCATTATCCTGTTCAGAAGAAAGAGATAATAAATACTGCAAAAAAGTTTATTGAGAATAAGGGTGTGGACCCACAAAATTTCAAATATGCTATTGGCTTAGAAAAGAATTATGAATCTATATGGGGAAAGTATGCAATAGAAAATTCTTCGTTGGAAAAATTGAACACGGTTCTTGCTCAATATCTTCCAAATTCATCTGTTTGGTATGTAAGATTTTTTAAGCCGTTGGAAAAAGAAGAGTATAGAGTTTATGTGAATCCGATGGATAATGTAGTTGTTAGCTTCAACCACATAATAGAAGAAACCGCTCCCGGTTATACGCTAACAAAGGAGAATGCAATTCTTAGAGCGGAAGCCTTTCTTGCACAGCAAGATATTAATTTGTCGGAGTTTGAGCTAAAGGAAGCATTTTCCCAGCAACTCGAGAATAGAACAGATCACACCTTTATATGGGAAGCCAGAATGGGGCATCCTTCTAACATTAATAAAGGAAAGTTAAGATTTAAAATAATCGTAAGGGGTGATGAAGTATCTTCCTTTGACCGTTTTTACAAATTACCTGAAGATTGGGTTCGTATTCAAACCCAAAGAACCGTTACTGATTCTGTTCGTATAGGATTACAGATTGGCATAATAGTAGCGCTTGCTGTTGTAGCTATTCTGTTCTTTCTGAAGAAATTTAAAAGTCAAACCGTTGAATGGAAACCAGCGATAGTGGTTTCCTTAGCTATCGCTTTGCTTGTAATATTGGGAGAAATTTTACTTTATAAGGAAGCACAGCTAGGCTATAATACAACCTGGTCTTTGGGAGTTTGGAATATACTGTGGATACTCCTAACTTTACTGAAGGGTATTGGAGTTTGGGGATTGACACTTCTTCTAATAATTTCGATCGTAGTTCTTTACCCACATTTGCTCTATTCATTTAGGAAGGATCGGAGACAGGTTTATTCAACAGATGCTGTTTTTTCCTCTGCCCTTTTAATTATGGGATTGTTTGCGATAAGTAAATTTTCCTCGATCATTTCCTCTTCATGGACAGGAGGAATAGCCAGTCCTAACTTTGTATTACCTAACTTCCTTGCTTCACATTTGCCGCCGCTGAATGTTTTTATTCAAGTTTGTTTTAAGGGTGTAGTAGCAGCTTGTGTGATTGGACTTATAACTTTTTCCCTGAAGAATATTATTTCAAAAACAATTTATAAAATTCTAATTCCAGTTGTTCTCATAGCTGTCTTTATGCCGTCAAATGTTGGTACGATTCCGGAATTCTTAGTTAATTACATTTCGGTTGCATTATTTGTGTTATGGCTCTGGATAGGAATAAAATATTTTTTAAAAGACAATATACCGGCTTATGTTTGTGCTGGCTTAGGGTTTTATATGGTAAGTGCTATTGTAGATTTTATTAAATTTGGCTCGCCCAGGGGTAAATTGAGTGCGTACTTTTTTATATTAATTCTTGTTATCGGAGTCATTTGGATTTTAACGGAAAAGCGGGCTTTTAATGTAAAATCAAAAATCAGAGAATATTTTAAACATTAAGTAGGTAGTCATTATGAAAGAAAACGAGTGTTCAGAGAGAATTGACCAATTATTATCCTATTTTGAAGATAATACAAAACTGAAAAAGCAAATATTAGATAGCCCTTTTGAAATTCGCCAATCCTTGTCCGATATGTGTGACAGGGTAAAACAGCTTTCAAAAATTGGTGCGGCACTCTCCGCAGAGCGTAATTTGCCCAAACTTCTTCAAATGATTCTTGAGGAGGCGCGCAATTTTACGAAATCTGACGGTGGAACACTCTATATGATGAATGACGACGAAAGGTCTTTAAGGTTTGAGATTGTACAAACCGGGTCATTGAATATCAGGATGGGAGGAACTTCCGGTAATCCTATAGATTGGTATCCCGTGAAACTTTATCTTCAGGATGGCAAACCGAATCATGCGATGGTTTCAGCTCACGTCGCTCTCACGGGCAAAATTGTAAATATTCCGGATGTTTATGATGTTGAGGGTTTTGATTTTACAGGGACGCGGGCTTTTGACAATAAAACTGGTTACAGATCAAAATCTATGCTTGTTGTTCCTATGAGAAACCACGAGGATGAAATTATCGGTGTACTGCAGCTCATAAATGCTCAAGACCCTTTAACGAAGGAAACTGTTCCATATTCAACACCTGATCAGGAGCTTATTGTATCGCTGGCATCGCAAGCGGCTATAGCAATTACCAATACTCGCCTTATTCATGATTTGGAACAGTTGTTGGAATCATTTATACAGGTAATTGCATCGGCAATTGATGAAAAATCGGCTTATACAGGCGGTCACATCGAACGTGTAGCGAAATTAACCATGATGATTGCTGATGTTGTTGATAATATAGATTACGGAAAGTACACTCATTTTCATCTCAACAAAGATCAACTCAAAGAACTACGAATCGCTGCATGGATGCATGATGTTGGCAAAATTACAACACCTGAATATGTTGTAGATAAATCCGCAAAATTGGAAACAATTTATGATAGGATAAACACAATAAAAATGAGATTTGAAGTATTAAAGAGAGATGCTGAAATTGAACTGTTAAAACATAAACTCAGAATCGCAGAGGGTAAGTCTTTTGAAGATGTAAAAACCTTAGAAGAGGCTTATGAGGCAAAAGTCAGAGATATAGAGGATGACTTTTTACTTCTCGAAACTTCCAATGTCGGTGGAGAATTTATGGCACAGGATAAACAGGAACGTGTAAGAAAAATAGGTGGCGAGAAAATTGAGATAAACAAAGAGGAAAAGTCTTTGCTTTCCGAGGATGAGATAAAAAATCTTTGTATTCCTAAGGGTACTCTTACCGAGGAAGAACGGCAAATTATAAATAATCATGTTGTTGTTACCATTAAGATGCTTGAGAAATTGCCGTATCCGAAAAAATTGCGGCGAGTGCCCGAATATGCAGGTGGTCATCATGAGAAACTGGATGGGACAGGTTATCCAAATGGATTGAAAGATGAGCAGCTTTCTACTCAAGCAAGGATGATGGCACTGGCTGATATTTTTGAGGCGCTTACCGCAAAAGACCGTCCTTATAAAAAAGGTAAAACTTTATCTGAAGCGATGAAGATTATGGGTTTTATGGCAAAAGACCGACACATTGACCCGGAATTGTTCAAGATATTTGTCAATGAGAAAATTTATCTTAAATATGCAAAAAAGTATATGGACCCATCGCAGATAGATGAAGTGGAAGTGAAGATATGAAGCGTGAAGTTTAAAACGTGAAATGTGATAATATATAATTGACATAGAAGAAACTGAAAAATTGTCCCCTCCGGTAAAGAAACATCAGGAATTAGAGCTAACGATTGAAAGCTTGGCTTTCGGTGGTAAAGGAATTGTCCATGTGGATGATTATATCATTTTCATTCCAAATTGTGCTGTCCCGGGACGTGTTGTTAAAGCTCACATAACGAAAGCAACTTCAAATTACGGCGAAGCAAGAGTTCTGGAGGTTATTAGAAGAAGTGATAATGAAATAATACCTCCTTGTCCCTATTTTGGACATTGCGGCGGCTGCAAACATCAGAATCTTCAATATGAGGAACAGCTAAAGCAATTACACAATCAGGTCAAAGAACTTTACCATCATCTTGGTGGATTTAAAGAGACGGTTGTTAATTTTCCTGTCTCCTCCGATAAAATATTCCGTTATCGCAATAAAATGGAATTCGCTTTCTCGAATAGAAGATGGATAATAGATGGTCTGGATAAAGAGAAGCAGAAAGATTTTACTCTTGGTCTCAGAGCGTCGGGGAATTACTGGAAAGCAATAGATATTGATGATTGCATTATAGCCCCGGAGGAATCCGGCATTTTACTTTCTTCTGTCCGCAATTTTGCACTGAGAAATAAATTCTCACCTTATGACCAAAAAAGCCATAAAGGATTTCTAAGACATCTTGTTATCCGGAAAGGACAAAAAACAGACCAATTGATGGTAAATATCGTTACCAGCTCTGATTCACCTGAATTACTTATGCCGCTTGCAGACGAATTGTCTGAAAAATTGCCAAACCTTACAAGTTTTGTAAATACGATAAATACCAGTATTTCCGGAACTACAATAGGAGAGAAGACAAACCTGCTTTATGGGAAACAGTATATTGAAGAAAAGCTGGGAGAACTTACATTTAAAATATCACCCAGCTCATTCTTTCAAACCAATACATTAATGGCAGAGAAGTTATACGAGGTTGTTAAGAATTTTTCTGGACTTGAAAAAGACGAGTTTGTTTGGGATCTGTACTGCGGCACAGGGACTATTGCACTTTATTTGGCTTCTTGCGTAAAAAATGTGATTGGCTTTGAGATTGTCCCCGAAGCAATTAGGGATGCGAATGAGAACGCAAAACTGAATGGAATTGAGAATGTCAGGTTCATCGAAGGGAACCTTGATAAACTCTTTCGAAAGGAACCTGAGTTGTTGAAAGAATTACCCTCTCCGGACTTGATTATAATAGACCCGCCCCGCAGTGGCATGCACCCGAAACTTGTTAATGATATTATACAGATTCATCCATCTAAAATCGTATATGTATCATGCAATCCCGCTACACAGGTGAGAGATTTGAAGTTAATTGCAGATAGGGGGAATTACAGGATTGATTCAGTCCAACCGATTGATATGTTTCCTCATACGCCGCATATTGAGGTAATTGCGAAACTTGTTTAAGGTGTTAGCTCAATACGAAGATTTATTAATTGAGGGACATATAAAAGTAACAAATTTACTGTTCATTTGTGCTTCAAATAGAAAATAACAATAGATTATATTCGGGAAACAGAAGATGGCTGATATACATGACTTCTGAAAAATATGTATTGATTCTAATTTTTTTTGTCTTAGAATTTAATAATAAATAAAGTAGAAAAATGAATTTAACAAAAGAAATAAGAGATAGACTAAAACAAGAAATAAGAGAAATTTTATCAAGAGAAAGCGAAATAAGGAAAATCGTTGTTTTTGGCTCTTTTATTAATTCAGAAAATCCTAAAGACATAGATATTGCAGTTTTTCAGGATAGTGAAGAATCATATTTATCTTTAGCAATGAAGTATCGAAAATTAACAAGAAAAATTGCTAGCAAAATTCCTCTCGATATAATTCCAATCAAACCTGGGATTTCCGACAATTGGTTCCTTTCAGAAATTAAAAATGGAGAGATGATTTATGAAAGATGAAACTAAAAGTTGGTTTGAATATTCTTTTGAAAATCTGAAATCTGCGAAAGTTTTAATTGAAACTCCCTCTCCGCATTACAACCGTTTTTCCCAGAGGGATACCATTAGCAAACGGTCTGCTCCGGTTTATCGGAGGTTTATTCCTGGTAATTGAGAGATTACATTATAATCCATAATTAAATTGTATAAAATCTCATATTTATATTAAATTCCTTTCATGTCATTATTTCAAAAATCTGTAATCAATAAATACATTAAAAATCTTTCCGAATCTACAATTGAGATTGCCTTCCAAAAATTCAAGCAATTCTATGGTAATTATCAACGCATAGAGAATATCCGGCTTTTAAAAGAAGAAAACTATCAAGAGGGTTTCCTGCGAGAAATTTTTGTCCAGGTTTTAGGATACAAAATTAATCCGGATGAAAATTATAATCTGACTACTGAATTTAAAAATCTTACGGATGCCCGCAAAGCTGATGGCGCAATTTTAAGAAATGGTAATGCTATCGGTGTTATTGAACTAAAATCAACAAAAACGACCGATCTCGAATCAATTACAGAACAAGCATTCAGTTATAAAAATCATCAACCTTCCTGTCGTTATATTATTACCTCTAATTTTGAGAGAATACGATTTTATATTGATAACGCCACTGATTTCGAAGAATTCAATCTTTTTAAATTGAATGAAGAGAACTTCAAAATTCTTTATCTCATTTTAAGTAAAGAGAGCATCTTTTTTGATATTCCTTTAAAGTTAAAGAATGAATCTGTTTTACATGAAGAAAATATCTCCAAACAGCTATATCAAGATTATTCTCAATTCAAACGTAAAATATTTAACAATATTGTAAAAAATAATCCACAGTACGATAAATTAATTCTCTTTAAAAAATCACAAAAACTGTTAGACCGGCTCCTGTTCATCTTGTTTGCCGAGGATACAGGTCTGATTCCACCGAACGCAATTTCAACAATTGTAGAACATTGGAAGAAACTACAAGAACTTGAAGCTTATCAGCCTTTATACAGAAGATTTAAGCTGTTTTTTGAGCATTTAGACAAAGGACATAAATATAAAAACTATGAACTGCCACCATACAACGGCGGTCTGTTTGCTCCTGATGATATTTTAAATAATATCAAGATAGATGATGAAATACTAAAAGATGATAGTTTAAAACTTTCGTCTTACGATTTTAACACAGATATTGATGTAAATATTCTTGGCCATATTTTTGAACATTCTCTTAACGAAATTGAAGAAATAACGGCAGAGATTCAAGGCGAACCAATTATCAAAAAGCAAACAAAACGCAAAAAGGAAGGAATTTTTTACACTCCCAAATATATCACTCAATACATTATAGAAAACACCATCGGCACACTTTGCAAAGATAAAAAAGAAGAACTTTGTATTAACGATATCGATATTGATGATACCTGTTTTAATAAATCCAAATCAGCAGGGAGTGTAGTCCGTTTATCAAAGAAAGGAGAAGAACTTGTAAAAAAGCTTGAAGAGTATAAAGAGTGGCTTCTGTCTCTTAAAATACTCGATCCCGCTTGTGGCAGCGGCGCTTTTTTAATTCAGGCTCTAAACTTTTTAATTGCAGAACATAAAAGTATATGGGATATCGAAACAGAATTATCCTGTGGTCAATTATCCCTATTTGACATTGATAAAGCCGTTTTGGAAAACAACCTTTACGGCGTTGATATTAATGAAGAATCAGTTGAGATTGCACGGCTTTCACTCTGGCTGCGCACTGCTAAAAAAGGGCGCCAACTTTCTGACCTTAACAGCAATATTAAATGTGGAAACTCACTGATTGATGATCCTGAAGTTGCAGGAGATAAAGCTTTTGACTGGAATAAGGAATTCCCAGAAATAATGCAAAATGGTGGTTTTGATGTAGTGATTGGAAATCCGCCGTATGTTCAAGTAACGAAATATCAAGATTATTATCTTAATCGTTTTGAGACAGCTAATTGTGGAGATTTATATGCCTATTTTATTGAAAAAGGAATTAAACTTTTAAAAATTAACGCAGCTTTTTCATTTATTGTTCCTTCACTTTTTATTAAAGGATTAAATTACAGTAGCTTAAGAAATTTTCTTTTACAGAATGTAGATATACAAGAAATATTAGATAAAGGGGATGGTGTTTTTCAAGACGTTCAAATGCCAACAGCAATATTAAATATCCGCAAATGGAAAAATACTGAACAGAATTGGAATAAATTTATTCCTGGCAGCAAAATAATTACAAAAATTGAATATCAATCAACTTGTATAAAGAATTTCTCAAAAATACAAAGGGGACTTGAAATAGGAAAAGATAAAGTTTCTGAAGTTGGTTCAGTACCAATACTAACAGGCGATGTTATTGGAAGGTATATTATTTATAAAAATAAATATATTTCGAGTGAAACATATAACCAGTTTAGAAAAGATGAATTTTATTTCTCAGGTCAAAGAGTTGTTATTCGAGAAACAGGAAATAGAATTACAGCTTTTTATACAGAGGAGTCTATTCAACAGAATAGAAGTCTATATTCCATTAAAATTATTAAAGATTACTTTAGTCCTTTTTATTTATTGAGTATTATTAACTCTTCGTTAATACAGTTTTATTATCGTTCTAAATTTACTGCAAATACTGATGTGTTTCCAAAGATAAGAATTGCACAAGTCAAAGAAATACCAATAAAGGAAATCTCAAAGGAACTGCAACTACCCTTCATCGCAAAATCCGACCAAATGCTTGAATTGAACAAGCAGCTACAAGAAAAGAAAAACAGGCTTTTGCGTAGAGTAAAAGACAATTTGGAAGTAGAAAAAATCAGCAAAAAGTTAGAATCATTTTACAATTACGATTTTAAAACATTTGTTTCAGAACTCAATAAGCAGAAAATACAACTTTCACTTGTTCAGCAGGACGAGTGGGAGGAGTATTTCGAATCATACAAAGCGGAAATAAACAATCTGCAAACTCAAATATCACAAACTGACAAAGAGATAGACCGGATGGTTTATGAACTTTACGGTTTAACAGAAGATGAAATAAAGATTGTTGAAAGTAGTTTTTAAATGCACAGTAATAACTTATTGCATAACACCTGCTAACTTTACAAATTATTCATGAGGTCTTCTACATATTCCGCAATAGCGGGCGAAGCAGTTAAGCCCGGCGACTCTATTCCGATGAGATTAATTAGACCAGACAAGCCTTTTCCGCTTTCCGCCTGTATAATAAAATCTCGGAACCCTTCCCCTTTTGCTTGAAGTTTTGCACGTATTCCGGACATTTCAGGAGAAAGATCGTCGTAATCCAGGAAAGGTAAAAACTTTTTTGTGCTGTTAAAAAATTCTTCCTGATGTGCTGCATCTACATCATAACTAAATTCATCGACATAGAAAGCGCTTGGCCCAAGCGTTAGAGTTCCGTCCAGCCGTAGTGTTGCATGGATACCAAGATTATTAACGGAGGGAGTTGGATAAATCAAATGTTCGATTTTACCACAGTGCCGATTGGAGATGCTAAAGTATTCGCCTTTACAGGGATGAATTCGATACCCGGCTTTGTCGATATCAATACCTGCCATTAAGGCGATTTTATCAGCAGAGATACCTGCAGAATTTATAACTATTGAGGATCCAATCTGAAAATGCTCTCCGTCAGAATCAAGAATGTCCAGTGTAAAGAAGTCGCCGTTTTTTTGTATGCCTGCAACTTCAGACTGGTAAGCAATAATAACATCATTGGATTCTGATTGCGTTTCATAAAACTTCATTAATTGGTGAGTATCAATAATGCCGGTTTCTCGGCTGAGTAAAGCGAAGTTGGCTCTGATATTCGGCTCTAAATTTTTAATCTGTGGTTCGGAGAGAAGCTCAAGTCCCGAAACACCATTTTCTTTTCCCTGTTGAAAAAGAGATTCAACATTCTCTTTCTCTTCTTTTGTATTAGCCACAATAAGTTTGACCGTTTTTTTGTAAGGAATGTTGTACTTTTTGCACAATTCGTATAACAGGTGGTTTCCATCGATACAGAACCTGGCTTTTAAAGAATCAGAGGGATAGTATATACCGGCATGAATTACTTCACTATTTCTGGATGATGCTTCCATTCCGAATTTTTCATGTTTTTCAAGAAGAATAATTTCTCTATTCATTTTCGAAAGCCGGTAAGCAATAGCCAGACCGACAACACCGGCACCAACTATAACTATGTCAACTTTATCCATAATTCCTCTTTGTACCGCGAAGCTCCGCTTCGCATTCTGATCACTTTATCTCGGAAACCTTTATCCGAAACGTTGCATCGGCGTAATGATAGGATGTTTCCGAAGATGAGCTTCGGACTTAACTGTACCGCGAAGCTCTGCTTCGCATTTTAGTAACTTTGTCAAAAATTTTAATCCGAAGCGGAGCTTTCCCAACGGGATCTCTGTCGAGACGGGGTACTGCTACCATTTTTCATAATGAATACATTTCGCATTGAACTGCGTGCGTGGCTTTTTGTCTTCTGCCGGGTAACTGATAGCGATTATACTGAGTAGTTCAATTTCATCAGGTAGTGGTAAAAACTCTTTTAAAGCATTATTTCTGGAGTCCATAGGATAACACCCAAGCCAAACCCCACCAAGCCCAAGTTCTGGAAGTGCCAATAAAATATTCTCTGTTGACGCAGAACAATCCTGAATCCAGTGGTCTGGAGAAACCTTTTTATTCCCGCAGACAGCAATTGCTAATGAAGCCTGGTAAAGCATTTTGCCGTAAGGATGGATATCCGCTATGTGATCAAGTCTGCTTCGGTTTTTAATGACAATGAAGTGCCACGGTTTGTAATTATGTGCAGATGGTGCCGCCATTGCCGCTTCTAATATTGATTTAATTTGTTCATCGCTCACAGGTTGGTCAGTGTATTTTCTTATGCTGCGACGTCTGAAAATGTAATTAAGTGACATATTTATTCTCCTGTTTTTTTGATAATCTATAAAAGACAAGCCATTTAAATATTGGATAAAACTTCTATATTCAACATCCCTTGTTCATTATTCATCATTCAACTTTGTTTTAATTGAATGTGATGAGACGATACTTTTTATTTGGATTCCATTTATTCCAGGATAGGAAAATTAGTAGAGGGATTATTGCAATTGAAGTAAAAAATATTGTGATTGTTAAGTTTGCTGTAATTCCAAAGAATAAGAAAGATAAGAGCAATACAGCAGGTTGGATAAATAGAAGGTAGAAACTAAGATTGATAAGAATGAGAGTATAAATTAAAGTAATTAGCATTAGACTTCCGGTCGAAGTAATAATTAAAAAACGTTTTTTAACAGTGTCCTTTTTTGAAGGAATATCTTTTACGATTTCAGGAGCTTTAGCATAATGTTTTTTACAATACCATATATTCTTTTCCATAACGTATGGAACCGGATTAGATTTATATTGCCATAAGGTTTTAACGGGTTTTGTGTTTGCCCTTCCACAGACAGCGCACGGATTTTTGTCTAAATACGGTTTGATGTGTAACCATGCACCGCCCAGAATTATTATATGTAGAAAAATAACAAACGCTAATATTTTGGGATTGTTGCCCTGAGTAATTGTTATAAAATTTTTTTTCAATGTCTTAAATGATATTCAGAAAATTTATAGTTTTTGCCTTTACAAAAGATTTCCGAGAGTATATATAATCAGTTTTAAATATGCTGAATAGTATAATAATTGTTAATACTGCTATGTCTTCAATTGAGACTGGACAGTGGTTAAATTTTTCAAGAAGGATATATATTCATCTGGTAAAGCCCAATATCGAGCTTGGTCAATTACAAAGTTTAGTGCGGACTGATCAGGTATAGGATCACCGGTATCATCTGCAATATAGATAAATGCTTCAACCTGCTTCCCGTTTTTGAAAGCCACAGTCTTATTTATTTTTTTAAAATTGCCCAGATTCTGTTCCTCTTTTTTATCTAAAAGGTAGATATCTCTGGAAGATAGGCACCATACTACCCCCCAGACGGAATTATTTACATCTTCAACAATAGTTGCTTTCCCTTTTGAGTTAAATGTAAAACGGTATTTTTTTAACTCCGCGATGCCTTCAAAAGAAACGCCAGGACAAATTTCCCTGACGATATTTTCACTCATATTATCAGCATACGCAAAATAAAGATGGCTGGAAAACATATTTCTCCTTCAATACCCTGAAGTAACTCCCTTTTCAAAACTCGACTAATAGTATAAAAAAGCTATTATAAAAGCAAACCGAAATTTCAGATTTTCTTAAATAATATTTGGGCTTACTGGGAGAATAGATGGAGGAATGATTATTTTTTAAAAAACTCTATATTTATAGATAATATTTATGCCAATAAAATTTGTCATGCTCCATGAATTGTGATTTTAGGTGGATTGGTTGCGATACTAACATTTGCACCTAATGGAAGTGTAAATCTGCGTTTTATATGACCATAAGAAAAGTTAGTGATAACCGGAAAATTATATCCATCAAGAACATCACTTAAATAATCTTCAAGTGTGAAAGAGCGGTCTGGATTTTTGGGGAGACAATTTACGAAATGTCCAACAATCAAGCCTGAAATTTGTTCAAATACTTTATGGAGGCGTAAAACATGTAATGCTCTGTCGAGACGGTACGTTTTTTCACCTATGTCTTCTATGACTAAAATTGCGCCTTTTAGTGAGGGCATATATGGTGTTCCCAACAAAAGCGTTACTAAAGTAAGGCAGCCACCCAAAAGTTTACCTTCTGCTGTTCCATGTTTGAAAACTTTTAAGGGTTGGTCTTCAGGATTAATGAGTTCTATCGGATATGGATTGTCAGAGATCATCTTCCACAACCATTCTTCGGAAAAGGGATCGAATCCTCGTCCCATTTCTGATGCAACCATTGGACCAGAGTACGTGATCCATTCGAGTTTACTTAACAATGCCATTTGCAATGCAGTAACATCTGAATATCCAACGAATACTTTCGGTTGGGTCGAAGCCAATTTTTCGTAAGAGATCATGTCTAATATTCGTAACAACCCGTAGCCACCACGAACACACATTATTCCGTCTATTTCTGAACCCAGGAAAAATTCTTCCAGCAATTTGACTCTGAGTTGGTCACTGCCTGCAAGATAGAACTTAGCTCGTGAGAGATTTGGAGCTGTTTTAACCTTGTAGCCTTTCTTGTGAAGATACTCTACTCCTTTTGCCACGAATTTTCTTTTTGCAGCACTTGCAGGAGCGATAACACCTATTGTTGAGCCTGGTTTCAGGGGTTTTGGTAGTTTATACATATTTGTCCTCATTTTTCATTCTCATATAACCCGTTTTCCTATCGGAAGCCTTCGGCTCGGAGTATCTTGAGGAGACCTCTTTGATGAAGGGAAAAAACGGGTTTGATTTTCTCTCATCTTTCAAATTCATGTGAAAATTGCAACAACTTTTAGGAAAGAAAAAAGATTTTCTTAACAGTGGAAACCTTCTGAAGGCTTTCTCCGTAGGAGTTCTCCTACGTATCAGAGTTCACTGTGACCTTTGGAAAAGCCCTTAGGAAGGTTAGGAATAAGTTTTACGGTTGAGATGTGGTGTTCTCTTTAGGACTTGTGTTAAGTTGAGAAGTAGCCGTTCATTTCCTTTTTTTTTAAGAGAAATATTATAACTTACATTTTGGTAGCAATGATATGGAAAATTAATTGGGAAAATTCACTGCTTGATAATAAATGTAATTTTAAATAACTTTGACTTTTAAAAATTAGTGAGGTTGATATGAGAAATTACATGTACAAATTTATTGGATATGTTTTAGTTGTTTCTCTTTTATTAGTAAATCCCGTTTCCGGATTTTGTCAAATGGATGATTCTTCTCGTCAGATTTCGGAGAGTGAGGTTAATGAGATGGTTGATACAGTAATGGTTAAACAGGAATTGGAGCTTCAAGAATCTGTAGAGGAACAGGTAATAGGCGATAAAGCTGCACTTCGCCAGTTCATCATTGATTCTCTGCAAATAAGTTTTGAGGATAAACTTGAGGAAATTATAGATTCTGTTCGTACTTTATATGAGAATAAAATTGAAGATGAATCAGCCGTAAGAGATGCAGTAATAGATTCTCTAACAAAAGCGTTTCAGGAGAGTGACTCAATCAAAGTTATTTATTCTGAGCGGGTTGAGGCTCTCATAGATAGTATAATGAGTCTTAATGCAAAATTACTCTTATATCCAAAGGAATTTGTTTGGGGATACGACATAAATCTGGAAGATAAGTACTTCAGTTATTGTAAAATGTTGAAAATGGAGGAAAGTAAACAAAAGAAAGGTATCTGGAAGTTGAGGGAAAGTGGAGAGGATATTTATCCTTTTCAGATAAAGGAGTTAAAAAGATACCTTGAGATATTCTTCCCTGAAGCAAGGTGCGATTCTGTTCAGGACTTCCTGACCCGGCTGTATATCAGAAAAGGGGATTGGAGTAAAGCTGAATTTTCTCTTTTAAAGTTCATTCACTTGTACCCGAATTCAACTCTGTATGAAGAGGTAAAAAATATCCGTTCGGGAATTTTTCAAACTGAAAAATCGTATAGAAAAGATTCTGAGTACCTGATGTCTCTTGTTGGTACAATTCCAGCCTATACCAATATGGATGTACGTTATTTTAAGTTTGTTGAGTTATTGAGAGAATTTCCAAATTCAGAAGTCCAGAAGTATTTTGTAGGAGAAGCAAAGAAATTTCTACAGCTGTATCCGTTCTCTCCTCAGTCTCCGCTCGTGAATCTGTGGATTGGGGAAGCGTTACTAAAAAAAGAACAGCCACAACGCGCATTTATGTACTATAATAGACTTATGACATTTTATCCTGAAAGTGATGAAATGCGGATAGCTCTTTGTCGTAGTGGTTTAATTCAGGGAAAAAATTTTGAAGAATATAAAAATGCTATAGAGTCATTTAACAGTCTCATTGAGAAATTTCCAGATGATATACTCGCTCTTAGTGCCCATTATCACATAGCTAAGATTGCAGATATATATCTTAAAAACTGGGAGAAGGCTGTTAAAGAATATCAAGTCTTTGCTGATAGCTGCAATGAATCTGAAAAATCTATTTCCGCATTGATGAGAAAAGCGGCTATTCTTGCTTCTGAAATGAATTTGATTGAAGCTGCGGTAGCTACGTATAAATCAATTGATGAACGCTATCCGGATACACCAGGCGCTTATAAATCTATCATTTCGTCGGGAGATCTGTATGAGAGTCATAAACGATATGAAGCTGCTGTTGCTCAGTATATGAGTCTTTTTGAGAAATATCCACAATCTGATAAAGCGCTGAAGGCACTTGAGAAAGTTGCTGCGATTTACACAAAAATAAAAGATATTGATAAGACTATAAAGACATTGAATCTTATAATTGCTAATTTCCCGGGTACGAAAAGCGAAGCAAAAGCAGTCAAACAACTTAAGAAATTAGAGAAGTCAAAATAACTCCCATAGCCTTTCGGCCACAACGAAGCATTAAAGTTGATATTTTTAAAATACATAAATTGTATATTGTTGATTGTTGATTGTTTATTGTTAATTGGTCATTGTTCATCAGGCACTTTTCACTTTAGACACTTTAGGCACTTTCATATAAACATTTGAAAAATAAATATCTTCTTTTATTGTAACTATTCAGCCACAGAGTCAGTGACCTGCTCGTCCCGATTCACAGGCTGTTGCAGAATAATAATTCAAAATTTTCTTCTAAGTTGAGATTAGTTTCAAAATATTTTGTTCAGTAAAATCAATGACTTAGAGGTATTTACCCCTGAAAAAGGTAAGAAATGTAGTGTCACAATATTTGATATTAGAGATTGATTTCTGTCACACTAATTGTTAAATTTGTGATGACTAATTTAAGGAGAGCAAATGTTTTCACCGCTTATAGCGGGGTTTACACGCATCAGGAAGTCAGTTCCGTACGGATCTGTAGGACAAATATAAATACCTCCAGATATGCGAATCGAAAAGAGAAGGAGAGAGTAAAACAGAAAGTAGTAGCCACTATAGGCAGGATAGATAAATTACAGGTTAGTAGATAGTTTCCTAATTATCTTTGCAATTATTTGTTTACTAAAATCCAAATTTCTCCGAGGGGGTCTCTTTCCCAGCGGGATCTCTTCGAGACGAGACAAGCACCAAATATCAAAAAAGTTCTTCCAAAGGTCACGCAGGACTCCTATCGGAGAATCTCTACGAGACAATAACGAAATATAGAAATTCAAAATAGTTCTGGTATAGTTTTGTTCATTTTAATTTTAGATTTTGAAATTGTTTGTAATTTGTAGTTTGTGATTTGTGATTTCCCCCAATTGCTAAGTTATTTTGGAAACGCTACTAGAGGTACAATAGAGCAATTAGTTCATTCGCTATCGAAGTATTCCAGGCAGTAGGTGTAGCAGTTCTATTAACTATAAGGGAGATATAAAAAATTATACAAAAGTAAATATGTGTCGAAAATATCTCGATGTAGGACTCCTTCGGAGAATCTTCGATCGGACGAAACCTGACAGGTTTAACCGAGGAATTGCCCACCTAACTAATCGGGCAGACAATAGTGAATATTTGCAATCTCCTTAAATACTTAACCCTATCCAAACAAACCCTTTTTCGATTGAGCATGGCAAATATTAAAAGGATTTTGGATATTAACTCCCTACCCTATCCATCTGCTTATATATTCATTTATTCTTTTCTGTAACAAAGTCAACCCTAATTTTAGTTATATTTGTATCAAAGTCAATGCAACTGAGAGTTCAAATAATGGTTCTGTATTAGCGTCTCTCGAAACAAACCCGTTTGGCTTCCTCGTGGAGGTCTTCGATACGCTTAAAACGGGTTTTGAATAATTTACTCTCTTTGCAATTAACCAACCTCTTTTATAAATTCACTCGGTTTTGATGAGAAGAAAACATGGCATTTTTAGAATTACTTTTCCCTGATAATGATCCAATAACAAAAATCTTACGACGGATTGCTAATATTGCAGACCGTGTGGGTGTAGAGGTATATCTTGTCGGTGGCGTGATCCGGGATAGGATACTTGGCTATCCAACAAAGGATATTGATATAACCGTTATTGGAAACGGAACGGAGACCCGTCCAGGGATAGAATTTGCCAAAGAGATTGCTCACTCTTTCCGTCTGAAAAAAGTTTTAGAGTATCCAAAGTTCGGCACGGCAATGGTGCCGTATCACGAAATTATTATAGAAGTAGCGACAGCTCGAACAGAGAAGTATGAGGGTAATTCAAGGAAACCAACAGTTAGTGGTAGTGGATTGAAAGAAGACCTTGCCCGCAGGGATTTTACAATAAACGCACTTGCAATGTCGCTTAATAACGAAACACTTTTTCAATTAACAGATTACTTTGAGGGATTAAAAGACCTTGATGCAGGAATAATTCGCACACCTCTTGATCCAATAACTACTTTTTCAGAGGATCCTCTTCGAATGTTGCGAGCAATTCGTTTCAGTACGCAATTTGGGTTTAAGATTGAGGAAAAGACTTTTCGTGCTATTTCGAAAGTGAAAGATCGAATGGAAATTATATCACAGGAACGGATTACTGATGAATTGACAAAAATTATTAATGTTCCCAATAAACCTTCGAGAGGTTTTTCCTTAATGAAGAAATCCGGTTTGCTTAATGTCGTATTGCCAGAAATTTCGGAGCTGGATGGTGTTGATCAACGCAATGGATTTCATCACAAAGATGTTTTCCGTCATTCGCTCCAGGTTTTGGACAATGTTAGTAGGGTGTCGAAGAAATTCGAACTCCGTTTTACTGCACTTGTACATGATATTGCAAAACCCTTAACGAAAAAATATATAGAAGGTAAAGGTTGGACTTTTCATGGACATGAGGAGCTGGGCGCAAAAGTGATAAAACAGTTTTGTAAACGCCTGAAAATGCCGAATAAAGTTATGGAATATGCAATTAAGTTAACAAGGCTTCATCTTCGTCCAATTGCTATCGCAGATGAGGGGGTAACAGATAGTGCAGTTCGACGTCTTATAGTTGAAGCTGAGGATGATATTGAGGACCTTATTGAATTGTGTCGTGCTGATATAACCTCAAAAAATCTGCGTAAAATTAGTGAATATATGAAGAACTTTGATCGTGTTGTAAAACGAGTTGCGGAAGTTCAGGGGAAAGATAAATTAAAAGCGTTTCAATCACCAGTTCGAGGCGATGAAATTATGAGGTATTGCGGTCTCAAGCCTGGTCCCCGGGTAGGTTATATTAAAAAAGCTATAGAAGAGGCGATACTACAAGGGGGAATTCCTAATACTTATGAGGCAGCTAAAGAATACTTAGAAGAGAATAAGGGTCAGCTCATCATAGAAAGTCAGGAAAAATTTAACTGATATGACAACTTTTATTTTATTATCTAATCTAATTCACTTGTTGGAAAGAGAGGAAAACTATGACTGAAGTAATTGAAAAATCAATTTTTGCGAAACTTGTATCGGTTTTTTGGGAACCGTCGGCAACTTTTAAGTCCCTTAAAATCAAAACTCAATGGTATGATATTGTTATCCCTATACTTTTAGTGGCATTAGTATCAATTATTTCGATTCCGTATGTAACTCCGATAGCTATTGAACAACAAAAAGCGAGAATAGAAAAAAGTGAACGATTATCCGATGAGCAGAAAGAGATAGCTATTGAACGGATGGATAAACAAGCCGGATCGATTATCCCATATATAAGCACTGTAATATCTATAGCTGTAAAGTGTGTGATTATTGCACTGGTAATCTGGTTTGCCGGGAATTTTCTTCTGGGAGGAGATTCAAAGTTTGTACCTGTCTTTGCTGTAACGGCTTATGCATGTCTGATAGATATTATTGCTGTTGCTGTAAAAGTTCCGTTAATGGTCTCTCAGCAAACAATGAAAGTATATACAAGTCTGGCTCTGTTTTTTGAGGAGAGCTCTACTTTTCTATTTCGTTTTATGGCGGCATTAGACGTTTTTGCATTATGGAAAGTTATACTTATGAGTATTGGACTTGGTGTAATCTATGATCTCAAAACATCGAAAGCTTTTTGGGTAGTTTTGTTGCTGTGGCTTGGTTACTGCGTTATAGTATCACTATTTGGCGGTTTAGTTAAAATATAAATAACAGGATAATAAAAATGCGAAAAATTCTAATAACTATTCTATTTATTACTTCAATTGCTATATCGGGGGAGAAGAAATTAACTCTCGTTGATTGTATCAAGGTCGCAATTGAGAAAAATCCGGAGATGAGTATTGCAAACAGGCAATTAAAGTCTGTAAAGGAGGGAGTTAGGGCTTCTTATGGAGATATATTACCGTATATCTCTTTGAGAACCAATGCTACAAAGTTCACACAGGGACCTACAGATATTTCGATGGCTTATGATGGATTTGTAATTGATACAACAAGTTCTACTTCTAGGATGAATCAGTATAACACTGGAATTACTTACTATCAGAATTTATTTGATGGAGGTAAATGGTGGAACAGTATTAAACTTGCAAAGAATACTTATAAAGGAGCTATTTTTGATAGAGACCTGGCTCGACAATTGATGATAGCGAATGTTACTGAAAAATTTTATAATGTCTTAAAGGCTCAGGAGTTATTAAATGTCTATACCAAATCACTTGAGAGCAGTCGGGAGCAGTTAAAGAAAACTGAGGAACTGTATAGAATTGGTCAGGTTGCAAAAAAGGACCTTTTTAAAGCTCAGGTACGTGAAGGAAACGATAGACTTAATGTTATTCAACAAAGATCAATGCTTAAATCTGCAATATCTGACTTAAACATTGCAATGGGTCTGAATCCAAATGAACCCTTGGAAGTTTATGAAGAAACATACCAAAAACCTGAGGCCATTGACCCCGGAACTGCTGAGCAGCGTGCATTTGAAAATAACCTGGAGATTAATTCACTAATTGTTCAGAAACAATCGGCTTTTTTAAATTACAAAATTGCACAAGGTGATAAGTACCCAACACTATCTTCCTCGTTTTCTTATTCTCGTGGTGGTTCGGAATTTTCAAGAACCTACTCAGAGTTGGATAAATGGTGGAATACCTCTTTAAATTTGAATTTAAGTTATCCATTGTTTGATGGTTTTCGTAGGAAAACAAACATCCAACAAAAGTTATTGAGCTACAAAATTTACAATGATCAAATAGAAAAGAAGAAAATGGAAATTCAGAATCAAGTACAAAACCTGCTTCTTGCTCTGAAAACATACAAAGAGATGATAGAGATAAATGAATTGAATATCCAGTCGGCACAGGAGGACCTACGCCTGCAGCAGGAAATGTATCGTCTAAATTCCGCAACGCTTTTGGAAGTGTTAGACGCTCAGGTGGCATTAACCAGTGCTCGTGGAAACTTGGTTACGACTAAATACGATGCAAAAATTGCAGAGGTTCAATTGGCTTTAGTTATGGGAACACTATAAAGAAAGTTGAGGTATTTTGATGAAGAAAAAAAATCGCAAGAAAATTATTATCCTTGTAGTCATAGTAATTATTATTGGAGTTTTTATTGTATTTAATTCTACGAAAGATAAAGAGAAACCTATTCCTGTTCAGATAGACAAAGTGAAAAAAGATAGAATAGTCCAAACTGTAAACGCTTCGGGTTCTCTTATTCCTATTACGCAGGTGAAAATAAGTGCTAATGTTAGTGCCAGAATTATTAATATAGCAGTTGAAGAAGGTGATACTGTCAAGAAAGGTGATCTTTTAGTGGAACTTGATAGAACTCAATATGAAGCTGCTTATGAAAGATCGCTTTCAGTTGTGGAGTCTAACAAAGCGAACAGGAAAAAGGTAAGAAGTGATTTAAAGAGGATTAAAGCTCTCTATGATAACGGTTTGACTTCCGAAGCAGAATTAGAAGCAGCAATTGCGCAGAACGAGCTGGCAGAGAGTCAGGTTGTTCAATCAGAGGCAATGCTCAAGCAGGCGCTTGATGATCTTAATAAAACTCGCATTGAAGCTCCAATGGACGGCATCGTTACGAGTCTCCAGAAGGAAATTGGGGAGATAGCTCTTGGGTCAGTATTTCAGGAAGATGTAATATTGATTATTTCCGACATGTCTAAAATGAAGGTCAAAGTAGAAGTAGATGAAACTGATGTAGTTAATGTAAATATTGGAGACACATCAAATATCGAAATTGATGCTATTCCCGACACTGTTTTTAAGGGAGTGGTATCGGAAATTGCTCATAGTGCGACAACACGTGGGCTTGGCACGCAAGAGCAGGTTACAAATTTTGAGGTTGAGGTCTCTGTTATTGGACAGGACAAGCGTTTTCGTCCGGGTATGTCTTCGACAGTTGATATTATTACCGAAGTTCGAGATAGCGCTATTGTGGTTCCTATTCAATCATTAACGGTACGTAAACCGAAATTATTGGAAGATAAAAATAAATCTGTAGGTAAATCCGAGTCCCAAGACCAGGGTTCTTCTAAAGAAAATATTTCTTTAAAAAAGGGAAAGAGTGAAGAGGTAATATTCGTTGTAAAAAATCCAGATATTGAAGATAATCCGAAAAAGACAATTTTTAAAAGGAAAATTGTTCCGAGAGCTGAACAGCGGGCTGTCAAAATTGGCATTAGTAGTGATACTCATTTCGAAATAATAAAAGGTTTGGAAGAAGGTGAAGAAATTGTAGTTGGAAGTTATAAAGCAATTAGTAAAGAATTAGAGGACAATTCACCTCTTAAAATTACCAAGGAAACAAAAGAGAAGGGGGAAAGAAAATGAAACGAATCTTTTCATTAATATTGATTTTAATGTTCGGGGTATTTTTGTTCGCAAGTGATAAAAATAACGATATTCATTCTTCTGAATTGTCGTTTGCACAATTAGAACAAGATACACTAACAGTTACCGGTGAGGATATTGAATCTGAAATTATTAAAGAACAAGATCAAGATACTTTGTTGGCAGATGAAAAAGAGGAAGAGGAGTGGGAAGAAGATAGAGAGTGGAATAAAGATGAAGAAGAGCAAGGCATGACTTTATGGGACTTTTTATCAAAAATGTCTGATTCATATAAGGAAGAGTATTATAACAGTCTGCAAGATGAAAAAGGCAAAGAAGATGAAAGTAAGAAAAAACGCGGCTATTTTAAAGGGGGTGCTGGCGGCTGGGATGCCTATATGTTACCATTACAGATAGATGGTATTAACAATGAATTGATAGGAATTGGCTTAAAAGGCTTTGATGATAATATGTTCCTTTCCGGTGGTGGCGGCTGGGGATATGTCGGCAATGGTATCCGTTTAGGAGGTTTAGGTGGTGGTGGCTCGGTTGTTTCTAGTGGAAAGCCTGAAATTTCGGGAGCAAATGCTAAGGAAATTAAACTCTCTTTAGGATTTGGAGGTTTTACTATTGAGAAAGCATTTCACCCATTTAATAAATCAGAATTTTACATCGGTACAATGATAGGTCGTGGGAGCGCTAAATTAAACATAGTGAAATGGAGTGGGCCGGCAAAATGGAGAGAAATATGGGACAACGGTTATTCAGTCTCTTCAGATACTTCTTTTACAAATTTTAATGATTACCAGACAAAAATAGAAAGTGATTTTATTACTCTTTTACCCACTATCGGTTTTCGCTACAATATTTTTCGCTGGTGTGCAGTAGGGGTCAATATAGGATACATGTATTGTAAAGTTGATCAGAATGGCTGGGAGATGGAAGGCAAGAGAGTATATGGCGTTCCAGACATTGATTTTTCACATGTAATCTACCGTTTTAATGTCTATTTCGGTGTATAATATGCCGTTTTTTTATTTGAAAAGTGTATTTGGAAATATACGATGGTAGTATAAGTGAATTATACACTCTTAAAGGTCTTTGATTAAGTTTTAACATTATGAATAAAAACGAAAGGGGTGCAAAATGAAAAAAGTTTTATCAATTTTGCTTGTTTTATTGATTGGAAGTTCTTTATTAGCTTCTGATAAAGGTGATAGCTGGAGAAGTAAACACAAACACGGCTTTTTTAGAGGCGGCGCTGGCGGATTTGATGTCTATATGTTACCGTTACAGATAGACGGTATTAACAATGAGTTGATAGGTATTGACTTAGAAGGTTTTAGTGATAATATATTCCTCACCGGTGGCGGCGGCTGGGGATATGTTGGCAAAAGTATTCGTTTAGGAGGTTTAGGTGCTGGCGGGTTTGTTGTTTCTAACGGGCAGCCAGATGTATCAGGAGCAAATGCTAAAGAAATTACTCTTTCTTTGGGATTTGGAGGTTTTACTATTGAGAAAGCATTTCACCCATTTAATAATTCAGAATTTTATATTGGTACAATGATTGGCGGTGGAAGTACCACATTAGATATAGTAAAATGGAGTGGTCCTGTAAGATGGGGTGAAATATGGGAAAATGGTTATTCAGTTACTTCAGATACTTCTTTCACGAATTTTAATGATTACCAGACAAAGCTGACAAGTGATTTTATTACTCTTTTACCCACAATTGGTTTTCGCTATAATATTTTTCGCTGGTGTGCAGTAGGGGTTAATGTGGGATACATATATTGTAAAGTTGATCAGAACGGTTGGAAGATGGAAGGGAAAAGAGTAAGTGGTGTTCCGGATATTGATTTTTCAAATGTGATTTACCGCTTTAATGTCTATTTTGGTGGATAATGGATACTCTTATCAATCTTAAAAAAATTGTTAAAACATATCAAGTTGGTGCTGTGGAGGTTCATGCTCTAAGGGGAGTGGACCTCCAAATCCAACGCAATGAGTACATTTCTATAATGGGACCATCAGGGTCTGGAAAATCTACTCTGATGAATATTATTGGCTGTTTGGATTCGCCGACTTCCGGTATCTATAAGCTGGAAGATACCCCCGTTCATGAGATGAATGATGATCACCTTGCTGAGATAAGAAATAGGAAAATCGGATTTGTTTTTCAGACATTTAATCTTCTTCCCAGGGCAAGTGCTTTGCATAATGTGGAACTTCCTTTGATTTACAGTGGAGTTCACGCATCAAAACGAAAAGTGATTGCTGAAGAAGCATTGGATAAAGTAGGACTTTCTGACAGAAAGAATCACCGTCCCAATGAACTCTCAGGTGGACAGCGCCAGCGTGTAGCTATTGCAAGAGCGCTGGTTAACAATCCTTCACTCATTTTGGCTGATGAACCCACTGGTAACCTTGATTCAAAAACAGGTGAAGAAATCATGAGTATTTTTAGTAAACTCAACAGAGCAGGAAATACAATAATTGTTGTTACTCATGAGAAATACATTGCTGAACGGGCAGATCGTATAGTCCATATTCTTGATGGAAATATTGCTAATGATTTACAGTTGGAAGAGAATTGATTTCATTTCTTATTAAACTCTGGGAAAGTGTACTTATTGCTCTTCGTGCTCTTGCTCAAAACAAGATGAGAGCAATACTCACCACGCTTGGGATAATTATAGGTGTACTAACAGTTGTCTCCGTGGCCTCGATTATTGAGGGACTGAATGAAGGTTTCGCCAGTCAAATCGCAAATATTGGAAGTAATACAATATACGTACAGAAATATCCCTGGGTTGCTGGAAACGATTGGTTTAAATATCGTAACCGTCCGAATATTACTATGAAAGACGCTAAGTATGTTCAAGAATATATGAAAAATGCTGAAGCAATTGCACCGGCAACAGGTACAAGGCAGAGTATAAAATATAGGGAAAATTCACTTACTGCAATCGGTGTTACTGGCGTAACAATGGAAACAGAAAAAATTGAAGGTTATAACATTGAAGATGGACGATATTTTACTCCTTTGGAAATCTCAAAAAATAAAAATAATGTAGTGATTGGCTACGAAATTAAAGATAAGCTTTTCAAGAACCGATATCCTATTGGTGAAAAGATTAGAATTGGTACTATTCCATATACTGTTATTGGTGTAATGGAAAAAAGGGGCAGTATATTTGGACATAGCCTTGATTCGGAGGTATATGTTCCGATTGGGTCTATATTCAAAAATTTTGGATTCCACAGAAGTATACAAATAACGGTGAAAGTTGAAAATCCCTCTATGATAGAGTCAGCTATAGATGAACTCCGTTTTTTAATGAGGATATCAAGAAAATTAAAGCCTCACGAGGAAGACAATTTTTCTATTAATCAACAAGAAGCGCTTACTGAAATGTACAATAAACTAACTGGTGGTTTATATACTGCTGCTATAGGAATTGGTGTGCTTTCTCTGCTGGTTGGTGGTATAGGGATTATGAACATTATGCTGGTTTCAGTTGCTGAAAGAAGGAAGGAAATTGGAATACGTAAAGCTTTGGGTGCAAAACGGTCTATAATCACATTTCAATTTATTATCGAGTCAATAATTATTTGCAGTGTTGGAGGTTTAATAGCGATACTACTTAGTTTTTTATTTTCAATTTTAATCGATAAAGTTACGCCTTTCCCATCTTCGGTACCTTTATGGTCAATTTTTATGGGTCTGGGTTTCTCTACTTTTGTTGGTCTATTTTTTGGAATTTATCCTGCTCGCAAAGCAGCCAAACTCGATCCGATAGAATGTTTGCATTATGAATAAAAATAATAATTGGAGTAGGATTTTGAAACTTAAGTTAAGTACGTTTGAAAGGTCTGTGAATTATGAAAGAATTTTTTTAGCGGACTTGACTCAAGTTTCGACTTTATAAAAATTTAAATTGAACAATTATGAATTTTGAAGAAGGATTAAGACTCGCTTTTCAAACAGTTAGGAATAATAAACTTCGGACATTTCTGACAACTCTCGGTATTGTTATCGGAGTGATGGCAGTGATAGGGATGATGTCAATTATTAATGCTCTTGAAAGGCATATGACGCAAACTCTATCTGCTGTTGGAGGAAATGTCTTCTGGGTTCAGAAATATCCTGCGGTACAGCTCGGTCATTTAGATAGAAAGTATAGAAATCGTAAGAACCTGACAGTAGAGCAAGCTCAAAAAATAAAACTTCTTGCGCCGGATGTTGATGCTGTCTCACCTGAGTTTTATACTTGGGGTAAGCAAATAAAATATAAAGAAGAGTCAACGAATCCCAACATCGTAATATATGGTGGTGATGAGAGTTGGGCAGAAGTGAATGATAGGTATATTAGCGAGGGACGACTTTTTACTAAAGATGATATATACCATAAAAGATATGTTGCAGTTATAGGCAGTGATATTGTCGAGAAATTATTTCCTTTTTCTTATCCTGTTGGCGAGGAAATAAAGATAGGAAATGTTAGATTTGAGGTCGTCGGTGTAATTGATAAAAAAGGCAAAATATTTGGAAGTAGTCAGGATAACCTTGTCTCAATTCCTTATTCTACATTTACGAAAGTATTTGGTACAAAGCGAACTATCAATATTGGTATTAAAGCAAAGAGCGCTGAGCAAATTCCAGAGGCGATTGATCAAACTATATCCGCTTTGCGTATTGCAAGAAAGGTACCACCCGGTGTAGAAAACGACTTTGAGATCGTTACTCAAGATTCTATTATGGATACCCTGAAAAATTTAACTGGATTTGTCTTTATTGCTGCAGTTGTAATATGCGGAATATCGCTGCTGGTAGGCGGAATTGGTATTATGAACATTATGTTGGTTTCCGTGACTGAGCGTACCAGAGAAATTGGAATAAGAAAAGCTATTGGTGCAAAGCGAAAACACATATTATTCCAATTTATGACCGAATCAGTAGGCATCTGTATATTTGGTGGAATAATCGGTGTTGTTTTAGGTGTTGTTGTCGGACTTCTTATCAGTGCAGCATTAAAATTACCACCAACAATACCTGTGTGGTCTATTTTTCTGGGGATAGGTTTTTCGATGCTCATAGGGGTGGTTTTTGGTGTTTATCCCGCTATGAAAGCGGCTCGGCTTGATCCTATTGAAGCACTAAGGTATGAATAAAACAAACCAATTTCTGTGAAACTAAATTGGATACAATCGTAAAAAGTCACCGCAAAGACGCCAAGACGCTAAGAATTATTTAAAAAAACAAGTATTTACATTGAATGCTCATAAACCATATAATTACAAGAGTTTATTTTATTTTAGCAATTTTTATTGTTACTTTTTACGAGACCATCAAATTGGTTTTAGATAATGATTTGTTCAACCGCAAATTCACCCCGTGAAATAACAGAATAAAAAAATAATAAGTAGTTGGATGAACGAAATATTTCACGGGGTAAAAGCTAATAGATGTTAACCCTACAACGTCATTTAGTAAATCAGGCAAATGCCTGATATAGTACCAACTAGCAATTGTAAATACTACATTTGGTACATTAAATTTTTCGGAGACCCGTCTAGGTAAAGTTACGTAGTAGGGTTAATATATTTTACTGCTCTGAAATAATAAATTTTTTCTATAAATAGAATAGAATCAACAAACCAATTTCCGCGGAGCTAAATTGGTTTTGTTCCTTAATGTGGAGAAGCTAATTTGGTCTTGTTTCTTATTATGGCAAAATATTTGCTCTCGCCTCGCTTGATTTAGCGTATCAAAATCTGTAAATTGTCCCGGCAAAAATGATTAGTGAAAAGGGGAATATAGAAATAGATGAAAAATCAGTAGAGAAAATAGAGAGATTAGCAGGACTTATTTTTACATATGAAGAAAAAAACATACAGAACAAATTGGTCAAATTCTTGGATATATGAAGAACTTTAATAAGGTAAAAATAGAAAAAATTAAACTGGTATCAAATGTTCAAGAAGTTACTAATGTATTTCGCGAGAGCAGGGATTTCCTATCTCTGAAAAGGGAAGATATATTAAAAAATTCTCCTGAGGTACAGAGTTTATATTTCCGTATTCCGAAAGTTATTCCTTATGGCCCCATTCCGAGAAAGGGCAAGATTAAATGAATGTTCTTGGAATAATTCCCGCTCGTTATAATTCCACCCGATTGCTTGGTAAACCGTTGAAAATTTTGAAGGGGAAATCGCTTATCCAGAGAGTTTATGAAAATGCGTTGAAAAGTGAACTTATTAATGAACTTGTGGTAGCGACCGATGATAATCTGATATTAGAGCATGTGGAATCTTTTAATGGTAAAGCTATTCTAACTCCATCTGATTTACCTTCCGGTACTGACCGTGTAGCTTATGTAGCCAAATCCTATGATTATGACATTGTTGCTAATATACAGGGTGATGAGCCTTTCCTTTCACATGAAACAATTGATGATTGCATAAGATCTCTTGTTAATAATGACAATCTACTTGTTAGCACTGCTGCACGATCAGGGATTACTGAAGCGGAATTAAATGATCCTAATATAGTTAAAGTATTGTTAAATCGAAGAAGCGAAGCGATTTACTTTAGTCGTCAAAATATTCCATACATAAGGTCAAACAGTTGTTCAACTGTTAATAATCCTGCGCTTGTCCATATTGGACTATACATTTATCGTAAGGATTTTTTATTGAGATTTATTGAAATGCCAGTTTCTAATCTGGAACAACTGGAACAGTTGGAGCAGCTTAGAATTTTAGAAAATGGATACAGCATAAAAGTAATAGTAACAGATGGAGATTCTTTTGGGATTGATACACCTGAAGATATAAAAGAAGCAGAAAAGGTATTAAAGAAAAATGGTGACTGAAAAAGAGACCAAATATATTTTCGTTACTGGTGGTGTAATTTCCGGACTTGGGAAGGGAATCGCCTGTGCATCAATCGGTTATTTATTAAAATCCCTGGGTTTTAAAGTTACAATCCAAAAATTTGATCCATACATTAATATCGATCCCGGCACAATGAGCCCATACCAGCATGGAGAGGTTTTTGTTCTTGAAGATGGTTCTGAAACTGACCTTGACCTGGGACACTATGAACGTTTTATTGATATTGATATGAGCGCTGACAATAACACTACAACCGGTCAGGTTTATAATGAAGTGATAAATAGAGAACGGAGAGGGGATTATCTTGGAGCAACAGTTCAGATTATACCTCATGTAACTGATGAAATTAAAAGACGAATAGTAAAAATAAATAGAGATAAACTGTTTGATATTGTCATCACTGAGGTTGGAGGAACAGTAGGTGACATTGAAAGTTTACCATTTCTAGAAGCTATCAGGCAATTCAGGCTTGAGATGGGACATGAAAATTGTATCAATATACACTTAACCCTTGTCCCTTATATTGAATCAAGTGGAGAGATAAAGACTAAACCTACTCAGCATAGTGTAATGCGCCTTAGAGAGATTGGAATCCAACCGGACATACTTCTTTGCAGAACTAAGTATAACCTTACTGAGGAAATACGGAAGAAGATAGCCCTTTTCTGTAATGTATCTCCTGATGCTGTGATTGAGGCAATTGATGCAGAAACTATTTATGAAATACCGCTGATTTTTCATAAGCAAGAACTTGATGGTTTAATTATGAAGTTGTTGAAACTTCAAGCAAAGAAATCAAATTATAAACAGTTGGAAAAGTTCGTTGATAAAATTAAGAACCCCTCAAATAATGTAAGTGTATGTATTTGTGGTAAATATACTCAATTACACGATGCCTATAAATCGATTATAGAATCTTTTATTCATGCCGGTGCTGAAAACGATACGCATGTGAATATTAAGTGGATTGAATCGGAAGAATTTAGCAATTGTGGTGCCCCTGAAGAATTGCTGAAAGATGTAGACGGACTATTGATTCCAGGTGGGTTTGGTGATAGAGGAATAAAAGGCAAAATTTTAGCTGTACAAATTGCCAGGGAAAAGGGCATCCCCTTTTTTGGGATTTGTCTCGGTTTGCAGTGTGCTGTTATTGAATTTGCGAGGAATGTGTGTGGATTGAAAAATGCAAATAGCACAGAGTTTGATATTGATACACCTTATCCTGTGATAGACCTGATGGAAGACCAGAAGCGTATTTCGGCGAAGGGTGGTACGATGAGGCTCGGAGCTTACTCAGGAGAAATTAACGAGGGGACAAAAGCTTATAAAATTTACAGCAAGAAAGAATTGTCAGAAAGACATAGACACCGCTATGAGATTAATAACTTTTATCTGGAAAAACTTGTAGATTCAGGAATGGCTGTAGGTGCTGTGAATAAGGAACTTGACCTTGTTGAAATGGTTGAGCTACCTAACCATCCGTGGTTCGTATCATGTCAATTTCATCCTGAATTAAAATCTCGTATTGGGAGAGCTCATCCGCTATTTAGAGATTTTGTGAGAGCAGCGCTTGAGTATAATCGCAGAAGTGGGAAAAATTTTAATCAAAAAAACTGAAAAATAATGCATAATGTTTCTGTAAAATCAATCCCGATAGGTGATGGGTATCCATTGATTTTCATTTTGGGGCCCTGTGTTATCGAGGGACTTGATCATGCTCTCTTTATGGCTGAAAGTCTAAAGAAGATTTCTGAACAAGAATCCATTCCACTTATCTTTAAATCTTCATACGACAAAGCAAACCGCACATCAATAGATTCTTATAGAGGACCCGGTCTTGACGAAGGATTAAAGATTTTATCTGAAGTCAAAAAACAAATTGGTCTTCCTATATTAACTGACATACATTTGCCCTCTCACGCTGAGGCAGCGGCTGAAGTTGTGGATGTTCTGCAAATCCCGGCTTTTTTATGCAGACAAACTGATCTGCTTGTTGCAGCGGGAAAAACAGGCAAACCTGTGAACATTAAAAAGGGGCAATTTATAGCGCCATACGATATAGGTCATATTGTCAAAAAAATTGAATCCACAGGCAATAAGTCAATTCTTATCACAGACAGGGGAACTAGTTTTGGATATCGAGGGCTTGTTTCTGACGTAAGGTCTATTCCCATAATGCAGAAAACGGGATATCCTGTAATATTTGATGCTACTCATAGCGTTCAGGTACCGGGTGGAAGTATAACTGGTGGTGAAAGAGAGTTTATTCCACAATTGGCTAAAGCGATGGTTGCTGCTGGATGTGATGGAATTTTTATTGAAACTCATGATAATGTGGAAAAGGCTAAAAGTGATAGCGGGACACAGTATCCTCTTTCTGAATTACCGGAATTGATTAGAGAGTTGGTGGAAATATCAAATTTAGTCCGTAGTTTTAGCAAGAAGTGAATGTTTGGATAAACTTTATGGAATTTTAAAACTCATTAAATAATGGCAGACAAGAATATAAATACCAAACTCGAGAATAAATTAAAGAAAATTAAACTTTTAATAGCTGACGTGGATGGAGTTTTTACTGATGGTGCTCTTTACATAGGAGAGAACGGTCAAGAATTTAAAAAATTTCATGCATTTGATGGGCTTGGAATTGCGCTTTTAAAAGCTGTTGGGTTGCCTCTTGCAATTATATCGGGTCGGAATTCTGAAGCGACAACTTATCGCATGAAAGAGCTGGGCTTGGATGAGAATTTATATCAAGGTAATCTTGCGAAAAAAGAGCCTTATATATCAATCAAGAAGAAATTTGGACTGCAAGATGAAGAAATTGCGTATATTGGTGATGATCTTGCCGATATTCCTCTTTTGAAGCAGGTAGGAGTGCCGGTAAGTGTTGCAAATGCTACGGATGAAGTTAAAGAAGAGGCGCTTTATATTACAACTAAGGCTGGGGGAGAAGGAGCGATTCGAGAGTTTATTGAACTGGTTTTAAAAGCACAGGGTAAATTTAAAAAAGCTTTAGAAATTGTAACAAAGGATACTTATAAGGATAAATGATCTATGCCGAAATCATATTTTGAAAAAGCCAGGAAACTTATTCAGGCTGAATCAAAAGCCATTGCAAATCTCGAAAATAGGATCGACGAAGAATTTAAAAGAGCTGTTGAGACTCTTTTTAGTGTTAAGGGTAAGGTAATTGTTACTGGTGTTGGAAAATCAGGCCTTATCGGGCGTAAGATTTCCGCAACACTATCCAGCACAGGAACGCCAAGTTTTTTTGTCCATTCCTATGAGGCTGGGCATGGTGATCTTGGTGGAGTATCGAGAAATGATGCACTTATTGTTATTTCGAACAGTGGAGAAACTGATGAGATTATCCATTTAATTCCTTTTGCGAAAAAGATAAAAGTTCCAATTATAGGAATGTTGGGGAAAACGAATTCCACTTTAGCTGAAAAGTGCGATATTGTTCTCAGTACGTATGTCGAAGCAGAGCCCTGTCCTCTTGGTATAGTTCCTACTGCAAGCGCTATAGTTACAATGGCGATGGGAGATGCATTGGCGATAGCCTTAATGGATAAACGGAAGTTTAAAGAAACTGATTTTGCTGGCTTACATCCGGCTGGTTATCTTGGGAGAAGACTTCTGACCACTGTTAATGATCTAATGCACAAGGGTGATCAAATTCCTCTTGCCAGCGAAGAGAATAGTATGAGGGAAATTTTATTTGTAATGACCAAGAAAGGACTTGGTATAGTTGGGATTTTAGATAAAATGGATGAACTTGTCGGAGTAATTACAGATGGTGACCTGCGTAGAGGCTTAGAAAAAGCAAATGGTTTCTTAGATCGTTTGGCTAAAGACATTATGTCTAAGAACCCGAAATGGATAGATGCTTCCAGTCTTGCGATTGACGCACTACATTTAATGGAAGAATTTGCCATTACAAATCTTTTTGTTTTTAATGAAGTAAAGTCAGGGAAGCCAATGGGGATTATTCATATTCACGATATTTTAAGATATGGGATAATGTCGTGATGTTTGCTGTAATTGTAGGAATAGAGTGATGACAAAAGAATTTCAGATTTCAGATTTCAGATTTCAGATTGTAAATCGCAAAATATTTAGACGTGCAAAATTTCTCACTCTTAATGCTTCACGCTTCACGCTTCACGTTTTGCTTTTCACTTTATTCTTTACCTGTTCCGATGTACCTGAAGAAGAGACAGCACAAGTAGATAAGCAATATCCTGATCAGGAAAGCTGGGGTTCAGAAATCATTTTAACAAAAGAAGGTAAAAAAAGAGCAGTTATTGATGCAGGACATTTAGTAAAATATAATGATCGTGCTGTAATTTCGATGGATGAAAATGTTGATGTAGATTTTTTTGATATTCATGAAACTCATTTATCTCATTTGAAATCAGAAGAAGCAAAAGTAAATGAAAGAACAAACGATTTAGTTGCATCTGGTAATGTAGTTGTAGTTTCGGATAGCGGTGTTACTCTCTATACTGAAGAGTTAAAGTGGGATCATAAAAGAGAAAAAATAATATCGGATGTATTTATTAAATTGGTCACTGAAAAGGATACATTGACTGGAATAGGATTTGTTTCGGATTCAAATCTTGAAAATTGGGTTATACATAATCCATCAGGAGTTACAGATAGGGAACTCAGGAAGTAGGTAGTAGGTAGTAGGTAGTAGGTAGTAAGTAGTGGGCAGTAGGCAATGGGAACAATAACCAATTATCAATCACAATTTAGTAGCCAAAAGGTTCTGCAAGGCGAATTGCTTTGTAAAGTTTATGGTAAAAGACGGGTTGTTGATAATGTATCAATTGATGTAAAAAAAGGGGAAATAGTTGGGCTTCTCGGTCCTAATGGTGCCGGTAAGACTACAACTTTTCACATGTTTACGGGAATGATTAAGCCAACATCCGGCAAGGTGTTTTTGGACAATATTGAACTTACTCATTTTCCGATGTATAAAAGAGCCCAACTTGGTATAGGTTATCTTTCTCAAGAGGCGTCTGTTTTTCGTAAACTTACTGTTGAACAGAATATTCTCCTGGTTTTGCAAACTCTTGGTATAAGCAAAGAAGAACAAAAAGAACGTTTGGAAAAACTTTTAGATGAGCTCTCAATTAAGAAGTATAGAAAAAGGAAAGCCTATACATTATCGGGTGGTGAAAGAAGACGCACTGAAATAACAAGAGCTCTTGTAACTGACCCGGACTTTATTCTTCTTGATGAGCCATTTGTGGGAGTTGATCCAATCGCAGTAGAGGATATCCAAAAAATCGTGGTGGGTTTGAAAGATAGAAACATAGGTGTTCTTATAACCGACCATAATGTTCATGAAACGCTTTCTATTACTGATCGTTCATATCTTATGTTTGAAGGGAGAATTTTAAAGTCCGGAACATCGGAATTTTTAGCTAACGATGAAGAGGCTATACGCTTATATTTAGGTGATAGTTTTAAATTGGATAGGTAGTGCAACTGAATCAGACTCAAATTCAAAAGCTTTCTCAAGAACTTCGGTTAACTCCCCAGCAAATTCTTCAATCTACAATCTTACAATTAACCACATTAGCACTTGAAGCAAGAGTTAATCAAGAACTTGAACAGAATCCGGTACTTGAAGAAGAGGATACCGATACTCAGGATAATCAGGAAGTAACAGAAACAGAATCTGATTCAGATGATGGTCAGGAAATCGATTGGGAAGATATTTTACCTCAAAATGATGATTATCAGCCAAAACAGGAGTTTGATCATAGCAAAGAAACGATAAAACGTGTGCAACCATCACCACGAGGCTTAGTGGATTATCTATTAGATCAGATGAAGCTCCTGAATTTGAACGATATTGAAGAAAAAATTGCCCTTGAGATAGTTTGGAATATTGATGACAGGGGATATCTGACTTTACCAATAGAAAATATTGCTTATGCTTTGAATGTTACTGAGGCAAAAGCTAAGAGTGTGCTAAAACAGATACAACAATTTGATCCACCAGGAATCAGCGCTCGTGATTTAAGGGAGTGCCTTTTAATTCAGCTCGAACAAATGTCTGATGTTGATGATGCTATTGAAATCATTAAAAACCATTTTAACGATTTCGCTAATAGACGTTTTCAAAAGATAATGAAGAAATTGGAATGGGGAAAAGAGCGCATTCAGGCTGTGCATGAGGTTGTTTTAAAACTGAACCCGAAACCAGGGGCTTCATTAGTCAATATAGATTCCGGCTATGTTATTCCAGACCTCATAGTAGAAGAGGTTGGTGATAATTTTATAATTGAGGTGAATGATACTCGTGTTCCTAATCTGAGAATCAGTCCGGGATATATTCAGATGATGGTAAAGGGATCGTCTATTACAACAGAAACACGGACATATCTGAAAAAGAAAATAGATATGGCAAAGTGGTTTATACAATCAGTTTACCAAAGGCGTATTACAATGATACGTGTTATGAAGGCGATAATTAATAGACAGAAAGTTTTTTTTGACGGTAATGAAAAAGTATTAAAGCCTATGATTCTTAAAGATATCGCTGAAGATGTTAACATGGATATATCTACAATAAGTCGTGTTACAAATGGTAAATATGTACAACTGAATTCTGGTATCTATGAATTAAAATATTTTTTTAATGAGGGAATGAAAGATAATAACGGTGAGGAAGTATCAACTCGTATCATAAAAGATAAATTGAAACAGATTATAGCTTCTGAGGATAAACATAAACCCTATAGTGATGATCAATTATCTGTACTTTTAAAAAAGGCTGGCTATCCTATTGCAAGGAGAACAGTAGCAAAATACAGAGAGCAAAACAAAATTCCGGTAGCACGATTGCGAAGAAGTATATAGGAAAATTTAGACCACGAGTACACTAAATCAATTATCAATTTTTAATTCTTAATTTTAAATACGTTGTGGTTAAGTGGCGAAATGGTTATGAAAAATTTAATCAATGAAGACACTATCTCAATTATTAATTATCAATTGTCAATTATAAATTATAAATTATAAATACTTTGTGTCTTGGTGGCTTAGTGGCGAAAAAAATTATAGGAGGTTTTTATGGCATGGAAAAAAGTGAAAATTGGTGACAATGAGTTTGAAATTTCTTCAGCACATTATCGGTTGGCTATCTTAGGTGCGATTGCACTAATAGTGGTCATTACTATGTTTATGTCTTTCTACACTGTGGGTGCCGATGAAGAAGGAGTTATTCAGCGTTTTGGTAGATATGTGCGTACCACAGAGCCGGGGCTTCATTTTAAAGTTCCATTTGGTGTGGAGACGCTAACAAAGGTCAAAGTCCAGAGGGTGTTGAAGCAGGAGTTTGGATTCCGCACAATCAGGGCAGGTGTTCGCTCTCAATATTCGCAACAGGATTATTCCGGTGAATCTCTTATGCTTACTGGTGATTTGAATTCAGCTGTCGTTGAATGGATTGTTCAGTATAAAATCAAGGACCCTTTTCAATTCCTGTTTAATGTGCGCAATGCTGAAGAAACGCTTCGTGATATTTCTGAATCTGTCATGAGGCTTGTGGTTGGTGACAATAGCGTAGATGAGGTGATTGTTCTCAGTCGTCAGGAAATAGAAATCCAGGCTCAAGAGCTTACACAGCAGTTGTTAGATGAGTTTGAGATTGGATTGGAAGTTGTTACTATTAAATTGCAAAATGTAAACCCTCCGGTGCCAGTTCAACCAGCTTTCAATGAAGTAAATGAAGCAAGGCAAGAGAAAGAGCGCATTACAAATGAAGCTCTTGAAGCCTATAACAAAGTTATTCCTCAGGCTAAGGGTCAGGCGGAACAGACGGTACGGCGGGCAGAGGGGTATGCAACCAATCGCGTAAATAGAGCCAAAGGTGATGCTGAAAGATTTCTGGCTGTTTGGCGTGAATACAGCAAAGCCAAAGAGGTGACTCGACGCAGGATATACCTTGAAACAATGCTGGAGGTTTTACCCAAATTGGAAGATGTCTATATTATTGATGAACAGCAGAAAGGATTAATTCCTCTTCTGCAATTTTCGAAAAAGGAGGGGTTGAAATGAGAGCACGTATTATAGTAGGAATTATAGTTGCTTTTGTAGCATTAATTTTACTGGTCTCTTCTATTTTTAGTGTTGATGAAACCGAGCAGGTAATAATTCTTCAATTTGGTAAACCAGTTGGGGATCCCATTCGAAAAGCCGGGTTGAAATTGAAGGTTCCGTTTATTCAGGATGTTAAGAGGTTTGAGAAACGCGTGCTTGAGTGGGATGGGGATGCAAAGCAGATACCGACCTCAGACAAAAAGTATATTTGGGTTGATACCTTTGCGCGTTGGAGAATTGTTGATCCACTTAAATTTTATCAGTCAGTTGAGAATGAAAGGAAAGCCCATAGCCGGTTGGATGATATCATTGAAAGTGCAACGCGAAATTTCGTTTCTGAAAATCTCCTGATTGAGGCTATACGTAATACCAATCGTGAATTGGAATCAACTATAGAGGAACAGGCTGGTTTTGGATTAGAAGTTTCAATACAACAGATCGAAAAAGGGCGCGAGCAGATTACCAAGTCTGTTTTAGAAAAGGCTGCTGAAACCATGCCTCAATATGGAATAGAACTACTTGATGTTCGTATCAAAAGGATTAACTACATCAGCGAAGTACGCCAGAAAGTGTATGAGCGCATGATATCAGAGCGCAAGCGCATTGCCGAACAATTCCGTTCGGAAGGGCAGGGGCGAAAGGCAGAAATTGACGGTGAAAGAGAAAAAGAATTGCAAAAAATCACCTCAGAGGCTTATCGAAAAGCTCAGGAGGTAAAAGGTAAAGCCGATGCAGAGGCAACAAGGATTTATGCTAATGCTTTTAACAAAGATCCCGATTTCTATTCGTTCATACAGACGTTGGAATCCTATAAAAGTACCATGAATGTCAATACCACCCTGATTTTAAATACGGATAGTGAGTATCTGAAGTTTTTAAAGGAAATTAAATAGCGATAAGAAGTTTATTGCCTGTTTTCATTTTACTAGCGTAGGCAAAGCGGACCTTTCTACAGACTCCTCAGCAATATTAATGCTGTTTACTGATAACCAGTTTTCTGAATTATCTAAAATCACCTAAATAAAGACAAAAAGAACATTGTTTCAAGTCTGTCTGTATTATCTTCATTTTTGAAGGTGTTTTAAGATGGACCTAACACAAGGTGGATTCAAGAGAGGCTGTATTAAAGCATATTAGAAATTTCAATGCGCAGAAAAGAAGTCTATGAAGAGATTTATTCCACTGTTTCGTCTGCGTGATCCTGCTTGTAGGAAGTGGCTAAACACAAAACGATGATCTTTATTTTTAGGGATGATGTTCTATATTTATTGGTGGAGGAATAAGAAGTGATTTTCACTAAAAAATATACTATTAATACACTTAAACATAATTATGAAACAATCAAGGGATTTGGCATTCGCAAAATTGGAATATTTGGCTCAATACTTAATGATAAGTTGAATGATAATAGCGATATTGATATTTTAGTCGAGTTTGAAGAGGGACATGAAACCTTTAACAATATTCTTAAACTTTATGAATTATTTGAAAATCTATTTGATAGAAAAATTGACATTGTTACTCCGGGAAGTCTTAGTCAATACATAGCTCCTTATATTTTAAAGGAAATTGAATATGTTGAAGAATCCCATTGAATATTTAAAACATATTAGAGACGAATGTGAATATCTTTTAAAAAATTCTACTGATATGAATTACGATGATTTTATTGATAATGATACGTTAAAAAGATCATTTGTACGAAGTTTGGAAATTATTGGTGAAGCTACTAAACAACTACCACAAGAACTAACACAACAACATACTTCAATTGACTGGAAAGGAATGGCAAGAATGAGAGATATATTGATCCATGATTATTTTGGTATTAATTATAAAATTGTATGGGACGTTGTTATCAATCATATTCCAAAATTAATGGATGAAGTAAAAGTAATTATTAAACAAAAGTATTGAGTCAAGCCCTGTAATCGATATTTAGAACTTCCATTAATCAACAATGGACTTAATTCAAGTTTAATAAACAAACCTGTTTCTCCAAGGAGATATTTGAACTGGATGTGGCTTTAGACAAAGAATAAATGTTTTTTATCTACGTAAAGTCGAACCGTCTGGTTCGATTTGAAAATAAAGTTGTAAATCCGGTACATGACGGGCTGCTGACGGAATGCGAACTAGACAGTTCGTATCTACCGCTTCAATCACACAAATTTTTTTGTCTCAAAGAGAGGTCTCTTACGCTCTCAAAGTGATAAACGGATTTTGCTCGCCTTATTCCAATGTTTGATATTTGTAATTGAGTCGTTAAGTTATCGTATGAAATTTGAGATTTAAAAGGGTTTGATTTTTAGTAATTAATAATTATAAATCCTATATCAATTGAGGAAATAGTTAATGGAAGATGAAAATATTTTAAGCAGGCAATCAGCAAAGATTCTTTCTACAACTGTAATTGGAGTGAAGCGTGATGGCAAAGTTGCTATGGGAAGTGATGGGCAGGTAACCCTTAGTAATACAATCATGAAACACAAGACAAAAAAAGTAAGGAAGCTGTTTAATGATAAAGTTATGGTTGGTTTTGCAGGTGCTTCCGCTGATGCATTCACACTTTTTGAAAAATTTGAAGGAATGTTGGATAAATATAAGGGAGATATCCAACGTTCAGCAGTTGAATTGGCTAAACTATGGCGAACAGATAAATACTTGAGGAGACTGGAAGCACTCCTGACGGTAATGGATAAAAATATTTTACTAATTATTTCCGGGACAGGTGATGTAATAGAGCCTGATGATAATATCGTTGCTATTGGTTCAGGTGGACCTTATGCAACTGCTGCTGCAAGAGCCTTAATGAAACACAGCAAACTTTCAGCACGAGAAATAGTTGAAGAGTCTCTTAAAATTGCATCTGAAATATGTGTATATACAAATAATAATTTTACAGTGATGGAGTTATGAAGCAAAAGGAATTAACACCGAGAGATGTTGTCAAAGAACTTGACGCTTATATAGTTGGTCAGGATAAGGCAAAGAAGGCAGTTGCTATTTCTCTTAGGAATAGGTGGCGGAGACAGCATGTTAGAGGAGCTATTAGAGAGGATATACTTCCCAATAATATAATCCTTATCGGACCGACTGGAGTTGGGAAAACGGAGATTGCAAGACGTTTATCAAGTATGGCACATGCTCCCTTTTTGAAAGTTGAAGCATCTAAATTTACCGAAGTCGGTTATGTGGGACGGGATGTAGAGTCAATTATCAGGGATTTGACAAATATATCTGTAAATCTCGTTAAAGCAGAGCGTATTCAGGAAGTAAAAGACCAAGCTGAAAATATGGCGAATGAACGGGTACTCGATCACCTGTTACCGCCCCGTGATTTATCTAAAACTAGTTCTGCATCAGTTGAAAAGAGTAGTGAGCAATTTCAGAGAACTCGTGATAAGTTGAAAGAAATGTTGAAGAAAGGTGAGTTCGAGAAAAGAGTTATTGAAGTGACGGTTAAACAGAGTGACATGCCTGTAATGCAAGTTTTCGGTCCTGCAGGCATAGAGGAGATGGGCTTTAATATTTCTGAAATGCTTAGCGGTGCTTTCCCTAAAAAGAAAAAAACTCAGAGAATGACTGTAGAAGAAGCAAGAAAAATATTTACTCATGAGGAAGCGCAAAAACTCATAGATATTGATGCAATTACAAAAGAAGCTATACGTCGGGTTGAAGAATCTGGAATTGTTTTTCTCGATGAGATAGATAAAATTGCTTCCGGTAGTAGTGATTCTGGTCGAGGTCCTGATGTTTCCCGTGAGGGTGTTCAACGTGATATTTTGCCAATTGTAGAAGGTTCTAATGTTCAAACGAGGTATGGTGTAGTACAAACTGACCACATTTTATTTATTTCTGCAGGTGCATTTCATATGACCAAGCCTTCGGACCTCATTCCGGAGCTTCAAGGTCGTTTTCCCATTAGAGTTGAGCTGGACAGCCTGGGGAAAGATGAATTTGTTAAAATATTAAAGAACCCTCGTAATGCCCTTTTAAAGCAATACACCGCTTTACTTAAGACAGAAAATGTTCATCTAAAATTTGAGGATGATGCTGTTGACGAAATAGCTCAACTCGCTGCTGATGTGAATGAAAAAATGGAGAATATCGGAGCACGCAGATTACATACAATACTGACGACTTTGCTAGAGGATATTCTTTATAAAGTTCCTGACAAAAAGATAAATGATGTTACAATTACTCGCAAGATTGTTCGGGAGAAACTGGCTGATATAGTTAAGGATAGAGATCTGAGTCGTTATATTTTGTAGTAGAAGCTATCTTGCCACTAAGATACTAAGTCACAAAAATATAGAAAACAGGGTATATTTTAATTTAGTGATAATTATTGCATAACTCTTTGTTCACTGAAACTTTGTGTTTTTGTGGACTTTGTAGCATTTGAAGTGAAAAGGAGGTTAGGTGAAAAGAGATTTCTTACATATTACAGATTTTTCAAGTGAAGAGATTAAGGAGACTTTTGAGCTTGCAAAAAAAGTGAAAAGGTATGTGAAAGAAGGAAAAGAGTATCTTCCACTTAAGGGAAAGACAATGGCAATGATTTTTGCCAAGCCTTCGGCAAGAACACGTGTTTCTTTTGAAACCGGTATGACACAATTGGGTGGACACGCGATTTTTCTTGGCCCAAATGACATTGGAATTGGAAAGCGGGAAGCGATAAAAGATATTGCTCGTGTTATTTCAAGATATGACGATATAATCATGGCACGTCTTTTCGACCATGCTCATATTTTAGAACTTGCTGAATACTCATCTGTGCCTGTGATAAATGGTTTGACAGACCTTAATCATCCATGTCAGGTAATGTCTGATATTTTTACTGTTTTAGAGCATAGAGGAAATTTAGACAATCTAAAAGTTGCATTTGTAGGTGATGGCAATAATGTTGCAAATTCCTGGATAAATTTAGCTGCTCGCTTGTCTATGCACTTTGTATTGGCTTCACCATGTGGTTATGACCCCGATCCTGTGATACTGGAAAATTCTAGAAATATAGGATTGAGCACCATTGAAACAGTTCATAATCCGGTAGATGCTGTTAAAAATGCCGATGTTATTTATACAGATGTTTGGGCGAGTATGGGACAGGAGGCAGAAAAAGAAAAGAGGATGAAGGATTTTTTACCTTTTCAGGTCAATGGTGAACTTATTAAACACGCTAAACCCGATGTAAAGATTATGCATTGTCTTCCTGCGCATAGAGGGGATGAAATAACCGATGAGGTAATAGACAGTCCGAATTCTATAATTTTTGATGAAGCAGAAAATCGAATGCATGTCCAGAAAGCTATAATTCTTAAACTGATGGTTGGATAATATATTAACCCTACAACGTAACTTATGAAATTTAGCACTATATGTTGGATTAAAGACAATTTCATCATACAATATATTACATAGAAAAAGTTTAAGTGACGTAGTAGGGTTAATCTTCCGAAGGGTTTTTTTATGCTGGAACCCGAAAGTTCCGTCATGAACTCACTCATGACGGTTTCATTCTCATCTACTATGCCTGTCTGCCGTTAGGCACGAGTTAGCCCATGGCAGAACTGGCATTTATCCTTCCGAAGTCTTGGAACCTTCGGAAGGTTTGCTTTTCTTATGCCGTTTCCAATCGACTATTGATTTTATAATTATTATTGGAAGCATTATGTATAGAATGGCATTTATATATTGATCGCTTATATTGCTTGGCCATGGGAAAGGATGAAATATAAAAAAATCAGTGGCTCTTTTAAAAAATAAAACTTCTAGAACATTGCCGGTTGCTCCTATCATTAGAGAAATAAGGGCTGAGAGAATTTTTTGGTCCGCTGTGGATTTTTGTTCTTTTAACAAAGATCGGGATATAGAATATATTAAAAATGATACTAATACAATCCCGAGAATAGCCCAGAGTTTATGGTTTCCAATATTTCCAAATATGTAGTGATATCCTGTATTGTGAGTGCGATATAGCATCAAAAATGGAAGAAATGTTTTAACACCTTTCTGAAATGGTAGATAAAGATTGGTAATCGCTTTTGTTATAAAGTCAATTGCAAGAAGAATTATTCCCCAGAAGTACGGATGAAAAAGAGGTGATTTCTTGATTTTCATAATATCGGATTCCTTTAATCTGTTTTTTCAATCTGTAATTAATGAGTGTCTCTGTATTCTTTTAGAAATTTACCTGGACTATTACGAGCTCCTTTAACCTGTCGAAATATATTAGTGTAAATTTTTTCGATCTCAGTGGACTTCTGCTCTGCGGATGTATCAATAAGAAGACCTTTCAGGACATTATTCAAACCCTTTTCAACCTCACCGTTTTTTGCCTGTATAGCTCCGAGGAGAATCAATCCATTATTTGATGAAAGGTCATTGTATTTTGATGTTTGTGAGATAAGGTTCATTGCATAAGTATAATTTCTCTGCCGGTAGGCATTCCATGCTAATTTTAGAAATAGATGAAAATAATTTTGTTGAATTTTATCTGATAGCCAGGATGTATCTTTTTCATCTGGAAAGATTCTCATTATATTTTCATAAGTGTTAACCTTAATACCTTTTATGAGCAGACGACTTGATAAATCAAGAAGCGTAGTATCTTCAGTCTGAATAATGGTATCGGAGATGTTTATAAAATCGCTAGAGTAATACCATTCTGAATTAATGAGGAGGTTTCCAACTGTTTCAGTTTCCTGCCGCCTGATATTATCAGGAAGAGAGATATGGCTATACAATTGTATAAGAAATCTATATGCTTCAATTTTTATATCCTTGTTTCTCTGTTGATTGAGAATTCTCTCGGTTTTAATTGCTGCTGGAAAGGTGTCTTTGTTTTGAATATTATTAATAAAGAAATAGAGATTATAACGAACGTCCTCGTTGTTTTCACTAATTAGAAGATTGCTAAAATATTTTATTGCCTCAGATTGGAGGTTCAGTTCTTTATACATTGTGTTTAGAATGTATAGATAGACTCTACCGAGGCTGTCACTTTTTGGGTAATTTTTAGCAAATGTTCTTAACTGCTCAACTCTACTTTCAGGATTTTCAGTAGTGATTGCCGCCTGGAACTGTTCTGTCTCTCTTTTAGAGTGACAGTGAAACATGAAAAGTGGAATAATGCAAATTATGAGAGTTGTTTTTATAGATAGTTTTTTCATTAAACCTTTAGTAAAATTTTTGTGTCTCTCTAATCACGCCAATTGAAATAAAAAAACAGAGAAGAAATATATTTATTTAATATGTTATATTTTTCAGGTCTCATATCTTTTTAATTTGTTAGCAACGATTCTAAAAACTTCATTAAAATTAGGTAAAATTCTTAATTGATGTTTTAGAGAATTATTCCAGGCATTTTCAAAGTCTGCTTTTTTATTATCAAGAGTGGATGTATTAAATTCTACATCCCTATATTCAAATTTTCCATGAATTATGGGTAGTATATCTTTTAAATCAACCCTGTAATGCAGATACCAAACATCATATAGATCCCTTGGTCTCGTCCTCTCGAAAAATGCTCTGGTCTTCTCAGCTAATATCTCTTCTAAGGCATACACTTTTACTTTTTCATTAAGTTCATCTGAATAAAGATGGATAACTTTTCTTTCGATTATAGGCAAAATAATTTCTTCATTATTTTGATTAGTAATATCTATTTTTAGTTTTATTGGACTTCCCCTACTTCTCAATAATTGAAAATAGATAGAAGATTCAAATCCATTAATGTTTTCACTTAAAGAAATTCTTTCGTAGAAAGAAATCCCACTTTCATTTCTACTATCAAGAATTATCTCTTTTAACAACCTTTTTAAATCATTTGTGTTAATATTTTCCTTGAGTGTAAAATCCAAATCATCAGAAAATCTGTAATTTTCAATATATATTTTCCTGATTCCTGTTCCTCCTTTCAAAACCATGTTGATTTTAGAAAGATTCTTCAGAATCAAGTTTTGAGCATAATCTCTTTCTATTGTAGATTCTGGTATACTGTTTTCTCGTGCTTTTTCTCTTATTTCTTCCGTAGGAATCACTCTAAATTTCCTATCATTTTTTTATCAACATTAACAATAAGATGTCACTTTGCATTTTTGGGACCCTGATTACTAAAAACAGTATCAAGCAGAAGATAGTTCCTGGTATTAATTTCAGGGAGCTCAATTTCAATGTTTAACAAATCGCAAATATAACCTAATCTTCTTATAACACCTGAATTATTTATTCTTTGTGCATACTCTGAAAGTCTTTTTAAATCGAATTGTCCGTTGTGTAAGGCTTTTGCTACTTCTATTATTCCACCACAGTAATAGGGCTTATCGAGACAATCAACTATTGTCTTTTCTTTTTCAGATATATTAATTTGATTTTCATCAATCCACTCTTTTCTAAGACCAAAAAACTTATCCTCCTTGATTTTAACTACTTTATATTTAATTCCAAAAATATCTAATTCTTGTCTTTTCTTTCTATAAATTGTCTGTATGAAAACAGTGTTTGGAATCTGTTCTGTTAAACCATAGAAATGGAGAGCACTCCAATAGGAAATACAATATGGATTAACCAACATAGAGCCTATAACAAACTCATTTAATGTGTACTTCCCCTTTTCCGCACCAAGCGGGATGATCATGTATTTCCCTCTTTCTATACGTTCAATATATCCCTGTTTTTCCATATCATAGAGAAGGTCTCTGATACTTTTTCTGGTAAGTCTGGTTATGGTTAATGCATCTTGAAAAGTAAAAGATTGACTCCTTTTCGCAAGATTGTTTATAACATCAAACTTTCTCATTTTTATCCACCATAATCGTCATTACTGTTTACTATGGCGTATAAGATTGAGAATATATTATACTGCCGCATTTCTTACACTCCTAAAAGAGTTTAAAATTATTTTTCATTACTTTATCACTTTTCATGAGACTATCTCCGTTTGCAAAATTGTCGTAGGATAGAAAATCTTCTTAATCTGCTGGTTTGTCATTTCTATTTTTTCTTAGCCAATTTTCTCCATTTGGTGATTGTTCGTTTACTGGGAATGAAGCCTGATTTTACAGATCGTATATCCTGAACAGATACAAACACGTTTGGATCAATTTCTCTAGCAAGTGTAAGGACACTATCTATGTTTTTTCGGGGAACAATGCTAAAAATGATATTTACCTTTCCTTTTCCTCCTTTCGCTTCAATAACTGTTGCACCATATCCTTCATCACGAAGAGCCATTGTTAAAATATCAACTGTATCTTTTGTTATAAATCTAATAGCCTGGAGACCAATAGCTAGCTTCTCCTCAATTGTAACACCCACATAATTTCCCGTGGCAAATCCCAGTCCATAGGCAATATAACATGCAACATTTGATAAGTGCTGCATAACTTGTGAAATTGCTAAAAGCCAGATTATTACTTCAAAGAAACCGAGAACAGGTGCCAATAATTTGCTACCTTTTGAAACCAGAATAATACGTATTGTTCCAATTGAAACATCCATAATCCTGGCAATAATAATAAGTATTGGAATAACCACCCATGTAAAAATAGGAGAATTTAAAAATTGGATATCCATAATTTATCTCAACATAATTTACGAAGTTAATAGTGCATTATGCAATAAATGAAAGGACATTATTGGTTATTTATTGTCTTTGGTAGGTTATTCAAATAGTTCAATATTTCCGCCGGTATGTATGAAAACCACATTTTCATCAGGAGAGATTTTGCCGGAACGACAGTAATCCAGGAGACCTGCTGCGGCTTTACCAGTATATACATAATCTAAAAATATCCCCTCTTTTCTTGCAAATAGTAACACGGCCTCTTCACATTCAGGTGTCCGTTTACCGTATCCTTCTCCAATATAAGAATCATCCGTAATAATCAAATCCTTGCTCACATTAATTGTCAACAATTTAGCAGTTTCTATGGCGAGTTCATAAACATTCTCTTCAAGCAGTGTTTTAGGCACATCCACACTCATTCCAATGATTTTTCCATGCCAGTTTGTAATTGATTGTCCAACAACAAGACCTACCTGTGTACCTGCAGATGATGAGGCATGAATAATTTTATCAATTTTTAGATTGTGTTTTTTAAAGTCATCCATTAGTTCTCCGAAGGCAGCGACATAGCCAAGAGCTCCAACAGGAGTTGAACCACCTGGAGGAAGAAAGTACACATTTTTACCCTGCGATTGTAGCTGATCTCTGACTCGCTCCGCTTCTTTCATTCGTACTTCCAGATCGGTTGTATCTATATGATGGATAGTTGCTCCGAGCATGTGATCAACAAGAAGATTTCCAGTTGGTTTATCAGGCTTTTTCCCATTTAGAATAAGGTGAACAGATAGTCCGTATTTTGCTCCAACGCCAGCAAGAATTCGGCAGAAATTTGATTGATTGGCACCAATTCCAATAATTGTGTCACATCCTTTTGACAGTGCATCGGCAATTAAGAAGTCGAATTTCCTTGTTTTATTTCCACTCAAAGCAAATCCGGTAAGGTCGTCCCTTTTAATATAGATATTGCAGCCTACGATATCTGAGATTGAATCGAGGCGGTGAAAAGGTGTCGGTAGCAAAGATATTTTTCGTTTAGGGAATCTTCTAAGAAGAGCATCAATTTTGTCCATAATTTTTCCCTTTATTATTTTCTATTGTCACATTTTTCTCAGTATCACGTTTTCTGCAAGCTGTCGGATTTCACTCCTCACGTTTCAACACTTCTGTAGAGTCAAAATCTTTTTGTTTCAAGTAACAGCCACTTCCTTTTATTTTCCGGAAATCGTTCAATTGCATATCTGACCGTTACTCTTGGAATGGCTGTACTATGTTTCAGAAGAAATTGTTCCAATCTTTTTGGATCTTTTTTTCCTGCTTCTCTCAAAAGCCACCCATTTGGTTTCTGTATAAGATCATTTGTGTCTGATAATAGCTGTTCAATAAGTGAATACACTACGTCTAATTTTTCACTGTGCCTGGCAAGTTTTACAAGGGAGACAATTGAACTGCGGCGTACCCATAGATTTGGCGATTTCGACCAGTCTAATAATTCAGGGATGATTTCTGGATATTTGTTAATTAATGGTGCCATTATCGAAAGACACAATGAATCAACTATTTCCCAATTATTGCAATAATTACAGAGCAGCCATTTTTTTATTCTATTATGGATGTCAGGTCTAAAGTCGTCTATAAAGTTTTTCAGAAAGATTATTGAAACTAATTTTGTTTCAAGCTCCGGTTTTGAAATGAGTAATTCCACAAAATCAATTGCTTCATCTGCACTCCAGATATTGCGTATCTGTTTATAAATTAATTTTCCTATGGATTGCTGTTGAGCGGCATTTAGTCCCAGAATTTCTATCTTTTTATTCGATTTGAAAAATCTCCTCTGCGTTTTAGCTTCGTCGGGGTTAGCTGACTCTTTTAGGAGTGTTATAGCTTTTTCAGCAAGTTGTTGCGGCGTTGTTTTTTTCATCTTAAAGATTTTTATAACCCGAATTCTGGATGTTTCAGTATAGTAGTAGGTGAAAGTTGATACATTTTCTTGTACCTCTTGTTTTTAACTACTTAATTTTGAAGAGCTGCAAAATTCATAAGTATTTAAATATATAATTCTTTTTAGTTTAAAAATTGACCAACAATATTCATTGTATTGTTGCGTTTGTCTTTATACTTTTATAGGAGAATGTGTATGCATATTTTGTTTCTTTATAATTGTCAAAAGAACTCGGTGAAATTACCTAATGTATTAAACATTGTCAAACTGAAATAGGTGAAATTAAATTGTGTAATCGCTACTTAATTCTGAATGATGATGTTTTTATTTGCATTATATCTTTTTTTTAAACAGTGACAAATGCAAGAGGACTGGAAAAAACCTTAGTATGGAGTTGTGAAGCACCCCAGTATGGGGAATTGTTTTTTAGGGTGAAATATATTATGCGGATGAGTTAAATGAAAACGCCCCTAATCCTGATTGAGAAGGGGCGTTTTCACTAATTAAATAAATCCACTTGACCAGTAGCAGGTACCTTCTTCAGATTCTGTCACGGAAATGTAAGAATCCTTCGTTTCTGTACTTTCATTTAAACCATCTGAGACTGTTAATGAGACTGTATAAGTTCCTGCCGAAGTATAAGTATGCTGTGGATTTTGCTCAGTGCTTGTCCCATCATCACCAAAATCCCATGTCCAGGAAGTAGGATTACCGGTGGATGAATCTGCAAATTGGACGGCAAGCGGAGCTGCACCGGAGGTTGGAGTTCCTTAGATCACTTTCACTCCAGGATGCTATTATTCCCCAACAGCCATTGATAAGTTGGCATGATTGAAATTTGCTTTCCTTCTATTTCTTCCCAACCTTCCTGTTCATAGGTCAGAATCAAACCGTGCTGAATATTTAAAACACGCATGGCTTCCATAAGTCCCTGCATCTCTCGTTTTCGATTACTTTCATTGAGCTCCCAGCATGTTTGAATGGCTATATAAGGTTTCGTCCCTCGCTTGATAATGAAATCACACTCATGATCTTTTTTAAAATAGTACATTTCCTCGCGCATTCTGAACAATTGAATGGCAACCACATTTTCCAGGAATTTGCCTCTATTCTCGGAAAAATTGACTGCGATCGTGCTGAATCCTCCATCCAGTAAATATACTTTTTTCGGATTCATCATTCGCTTTCGGGGAGAGAAATCAAATTTTTCGTTAACAATAATAAAAAAGGTTTCTTGAAGATAATGCAAGTAGTTTGAAACCGTTTTCTTACTTACTGGTAAATCAGTCGCTTGAATACTTTTAGCAAAACGTGATACCGAAAACAGGTCACCCATAATATCCAGACAATAATTCATCATAGCTTCAAGAAGAGCTTTGGCTCGGATATGATACCGTTCCAGCAAATCTTTATAAAAAAGCGTTCGATAGTAAATTTGCAGTAGATCTTTTTTCTCAATCTCATTTTCCTTTTTAAGAACCTCAGGAAATCCTCCTTCTCTCAAGTATAGATCAAACATATTCAATAAGCCGCCTTTCTTAGGCGTGTAAAAGGTTCTCCTGTTAAAAGAAACGTTTTTCAATTTCAGTAATTCAGAAAACAAGAATGGCAGCATGAGGAGATCCTGGTATCTGCCTCTTAATTCCGTGGCAATTTCCCGCAAAAAAAAGCAGCTTCATCTTCAAACATCTTAGGCTACGCAGAATCATGAGGAACAATTGATATTTCCTCTTTCACTAATTCTTCTATGCGTTTTTTTAGTTTATCATCCATATGAGCAAAATTAGCATTTCATATAACGGTATCGATGTAAAAGAAGTTTTGCAAAGCTGATTTTGGAAGAAGCATATCAAAGTCTTTTAAACCATGTTATATGAAGTGGCAGCTTGTTCCTTTTCCTAATCGTTATTTTTGACCGCTATATTCTCTCATTTTCTCTCGATGAAAAATATGCTCCTCCGATTGTTCTATAATATATTTAAATTCATCTACATCCTTGCCAAAAGCTTTTTCAAAGAATGGTTTTTTAGCTCCAACCACACCATGAGTCGCATTCAAGATACATTGAACCCCTCTTAACTGCTGTTTAGTCCAATGAGCTTCATCAATATATTTCCTGTTCTTATTATCTAAGGGAACAAATTTCATTGGAAAAGAAAAAATGCTTAAACCAAATTCCTCATTTAATTCAATATTTATTCTCAGTCTTTCGTAAAAATCTTCGGGGGTATCATTATAGTTGAATAATATAAAGTTTGACAGGTTTTTAATTCCATATTTTCTAGCAAGACGAACTTTTTTTATATATAATTTTTTTAGTTTTATATGATCAAATGCTATTCTTAAAGGTTTGATAGGAAGTTCACTTAAAAGTTTCATCTTCTCATCTGTCAATAATCTGGCATCTACTCCTTGATTAAAATCAATATATCGAAATTTACCATTAAATTTTGCACCTTTATAAAAACCATATTCTTTAATTTCTCTAATTATTCTTGGAAATTCTGAAGAAGCTAAAACATTATTGTCCAATAGTATTAGATCTTTCTTGTTTGGATCAACTTGTCCTTTTAATGGTATATATGGTATATATTCTGGTTCTAATATGGGAACAGCACAGTAAGGACATTTATTTACACATCCTCTAGTCATGTATCCAAAACTTGCATTATTTGTATAATAATTATTAGATAATTCATAGTCAGGTGGCAACATATCTACCTTCTCATATAAACCAAAATGAGGCTCTATGCCTGTCTCTTTTTCTACATCATCTTTGAGGAGAGAAGCAAGAACACCGCCAATTCTAATATCTTTATTATGTTTATTTCGCTGATAGAATTTAATTGTTTTTATCGTAATATTCCATTGAAAGGTAAACATAGTGGTAATATAAATAATATCCCACTTTTGATTCCTTAATTCTACATTTGTTCCTTTATAGAATATAACTTCATCTCCTCGTTGCTTATGATAGGTTGAAATCTTCATCAATCCGAGTGGAGGATATTTAGCTTTATACGCTGGTTCTATAAGGAGTATTTTTTTGTGTGGTTTCATAGATTATTATCTATTTTGTATTTGATTCTTTCGAATTCATCTATTAGTTCTGATTCAAGTTTTTTAATATAACTTCCATATCCACCACTAAAAACCTTATCTTTTAATAATTTTATGCCGCTGGTAGCATACTCTTCTGCAATAGAATAAATTTTTTTCTTATCGAGTAATATATTTAAATCGCCTTCTTTAGCTACTGCTATTGCTTTGATTATACTATTTTCTTTATCATTTAGATGATATAACAAAAAGAAACCCTCTCTTTTATCTAATTTTACTCTGGTTCCTTCATGAAAACCTGTAATCAAAGCCATCATAAACAAATCCTTATTCTCCTTTCCAACAAATGGGCTATCTTTTTCTAATAATCTATCATAATCTTTTCTATCAGATTTTCTGATATATAATCTATCAGGTTCTTTACTAATCATATGCCACCACCTTTGCTTCACTACCTTTTTTGTTTTCTCTAAAATTAATTAAATACTCCTTACCTACTCTTTTGGATAATTTATCTCTAACTTCAATTGTGTACTCTTCATCGGTCACAAGTAAGATTACTTGTTTTTCTTTCAAATATCCTGGGAGGTTACTTGCAACATTTTTCTTAGGTTCTTTTGCGAGCCTTCCCAACGGAGTATCTATAACTATTGGTACATTAAACCCTGATACATTGTTCAATGCAGCTACAAATGAGAGAGCAAGCACTTGCCTTTCCCCTGCACTAAGAGTTCCTGTTCCTTCTAATCCATATTGGTCTATAACAGATATATTATATTCCTTATCTATTTTTAAATCCTTATAAGTTTCTCTTTTCCAAATTAAAGCAAAAAATTGATTTTTCGTTTTTTCTTCTATTTCTTTCCGAACATCTTCCATAATTTTTTCTCTAATCTCTTTCAGAGCATCTAAACTTTTATCACAGAAACATAAAATTTTTCTAAGTATTTTATACTTTTCTTCTTTTTTCAATTCCTCATCAAACTGTCTATTTAATTTATCAATCCTATTTTCTTTTTCCTTAATATAGAATTTCAACTCAGCTATTTTATTAACCAGATCGTTTTCAATTTCCTTGTATTTTGCTAATTTATGTTCCCATCTTTTAATTTGCTCAATGTCGGAGCTACCGATTTTTTCACTGATCTTTTTAAGCTTCTCACTTTTTCTTTTTCTATCTTCTTCTAATTCTTTAATTCCTTTTCCATAGGATATTTGTTCCTTACGAAAGTTTTTTAAATCATCTATTATTGATCTCAAACTAACATATTCTTCAGTTAGCTCACCACTTATGTTTGATATATCATCGCATTCTCTTACAAGTCTTTCAACTTTTTCCCTACATTTGTTTGCTTTAGAAATATCTGTTCCACATATACATTCTCCCTTTTTAAGTAACTTCTCTAAAAAATTCTTTTTGTAATCAGGCGGTATATCTCCAGCTTCTTTTCGTCTGCCAATCAATTCTTTCATTATTACAATTGGACCGTGAGCAAATATTGAAGGAACTATTTTAATTAGGTAATCAAATGTTTCTTTTTCAAGTTCTTTTATGTGCTTTTCTAATTTACCTAACTCTTCTTCGGTTTCAATTCTTTCTTTTTCAAGTTCTCTAACATTGGGAATCGAACTTGTTCTTAATTTTTTGCTATATTCATCTTCCTTATTTTGTGCTTCTCCCTTTTGTCCCTTTAAGCGACTTAATTCTTGCTTATATTCCTTAAGCAATTTCTCATCTTCATAAAGTTCTTCTCTAATTTCCTCTGCTTTAGAACCCAATTTACCAGCCCTTATTACGAAATCTTTCTTTTCACTTTCCAAATGTTCAATAGCATTTTCTAACAAACCTATTTGAGAAATTTTAAAAACTGCATCACGGATTTTTTCTCCAGACGTAGCTCTGAAATAATCATTTAATCTCTCACCATCAAAAAAGAAATATTCCTCTATGCTTTCAGGAATCAATCTATTTAGGATATATTCTGGGTCTTTAACTTCTATCATATCCTTATTTATTTGTTGTACCATTATAAACGTCGAGCCATCAAGAGATTTACTCAGAGAATCTTGGACTTTGATTAATTTACCATCTTTCAACTTTTGAAATTTGAGACTTCTACCTATGATTATTTTCTTGCCTTCTTCGTCTCTAATGTGAATTGAGACTCCTACTTTACATTTCTCTCCGGGTTCTAATTCATTTAAGGTCATTGTATTGACAATCGGCAATCCTTTATATTTTTTCTCAAGATGTTTTTCTTTTCCATAAAGACACCAAGTTATGGCATTTAGAAGATTTGTTTTCCCGGCCCCAGTAGTTCCTTGTAGAACCGTAAGATTCTGATTTTCAGAACTAGAGAATTCTATTTCTTCATCTTTATATTGCCTGTAATTCATTAGTTTGATAGAATTTATATTCATTTCTATTTTACCTCGAATTTGATTGTATATTTGTTTACGAGTTCTTCATATTTTTCTTTGTATCTTGGTCTTGCTTCATCAAAATGTTCTAACTCGAAGATAAGTATCTCTGCCAAAAAACCCTTTATTTCATCGCTAAACTCACACTCCATAATTTTATCTGAGATTTTTTTATTTACATTCACAGCCATTTTATTTACCTCTCTATATGGTTATATTATATCTTTCTTCAAACTCTTCTATCTTATTTAAGCATTCTATAGCATTAGTGGATATATAAGCAAACTCTTTATATCTTTTTAATTCTTTCCCAAGTATCTTTCTTTCTAACTCGAAAAAATCTGGGTTCACAGAACAAGAAAGGGTTGGTACAACAATGACATCGTAAATAACCGCCTTTTCTTTACCTGGGAAGCGCCTTAAAATTCTACCCCTCCTTTGAATGTATTGTCTAGGATTTCCGGTACTAGCCAAAATGATAGCTGTCTTAACTGGGGGGACATCCACCCCCTCATCTAAACATTTCATAGCGACTAATACATGAATTTTTCCTTCGGCAAGTTTTTGAAGGAGAGCCTCTCTTTCAGAAATTCCTCCGTATTTATTTTCAGGTACTACACCTTCTTTATTTGTAAATTTATGCTGTATTATATTTTCTCGTTTATATGAATTTAAGATGTCTTGGACTTTGTCTATTTGTTGTGGAGAACAATAGACCAAACAATCTTTTATTTCTTCAATACCGTTAAGTATTTTTTTAAATGCGTTGAATTTATTAACCGCGTTTTTTATGATTTTTTGGCGTTTGATTAATAATAACGAGAACCACTTATCCCTTTCTTCTCTATCTTTTGACCGATAATATGTCTTAGCAATTTTTTCAGTTTCTTTTTCATATTCATTTAATTCCTCATCTGTTAATTCTATAAAATATGGTTTGTATTCATATGGTACAAGAAAGGTCCTTCCCGTATCAGGGTTTATCGTATTAATCGCTTTCTTTAATGGAAAGTCAAAAACAGTCCCTCCAAAATAATCAAAAAGATCTTCTGTACCCTCAAGATCAAACCAACGTTTAGGTGTTGCACTTAGACCTAATCTAAAACGATAGTTTTCTATCAATCCTCTTTTTCTTTCACGTGCTCCGACTCCGTGAACTTCATCAGCGATTAAAAATAATTCTGCATTTGCTTTTCTAATTATCTTAATAAAATCATTCATGGAAAAAGTAACATGTGTTGTTAAAACTATTAGTTTTTCGCTTATTCCATTTCTTATATCCAATATATTGTCCATTAATTTGTTTTTCCAGCCATAATTACTACTATCTGCAATAATTGTATCACAAGAAATTCCAAATTCATTAATATCACCAACCCACTGTTTCACTAAATGGCCATAGGGACAGGTGATAACTGTTACTAATTTTTTAACATTTCCTAGGACTTTTTTAAGACAACCTAAAGCAGCAAAAGTTTTTCCGGTACCTGTAGCCATTTCAAAAATGCCTTTTTTATCATTATTCAGCCAGTTTGTTATGGCTTGTATCTGGTATTTCCATAATTTTATTGTCTTTTTCGTACTCTCGTCCTTCTTCAACCACTTATCCAAGTTTAAATCTGATATACCTCCTGGAGCAATCTCAATCAATTTTTCTTTAATTGCAGTAGGAATTTCTATTACCTTGAATCTATTTGCAAATCCACTCCAGAATTTCTCAAATCTCTTTTTATCAGCATTTAGATATTCTTCTTCAGACTTTATCCAACTGCGGAAAACTTTAAATTCTCCGATATTTTTTAACCATCCCATTGCAGATTCATTACTAGAACCACTAAATGAGACCGTGTTACCATCAGTATCCTCAAATATGCCAACTTTTTGATGGAATATGCCCTGTTTTTCAATAGTTTCTTCATCGAGAGGACAACCTTCCTTATTGTACACTAAAGATATCTTAATATCCAGTTTTTTGTTTGCTATCATCCATCCTAGTGCCTGTACATGGTCTCGAATGAATTCATTTTCTAAGTCTTCTATGTCCTCGAAAAAAATCCTTTCTATTATCGCATTAGGATTTTCATGTGCCTCCTTAATTGCCTCCACATCTGCTTTGCTTAGTTTCGCACCACAAATCAAATCCATGTGACCACCATTGGAAATAAATCTAGAAATACCCCATGCAGACACAGCAAGACTACTTGAAGAAAAAAACCCAGCCAATCTCCTATACTTAATAGAGTTTGATAGTACAGGAATATAGAAATCACTGAGTATATCATCTAAATCCGAATCGTAAGCTTTTTTTAAATCTAAGTTCTTTAAATTCATCATATCTAAAATTAACCAATATTTTTATGATTGCTCGTTAGCAAACAGAAACATTTTGTTGTTAGTTTTGAAATTAAAAAATTAAACCCTGTTTCATTTTGAGCTAACTTTCCGTAAAAATAGGTTTTCATGATTACCTCTTACTTTATATTATATTCAGCCGCGATTTCATATAACGTCTCGCGGGTTTATGAAGTTCGGCAACATCCTTCTTTCAAGCAGATACTAATTCCAATGTAGGTTCAACTAATCTGGATTTTCTTGGCGGAGCAAGTTTTTTAACCCTCACAACAATCATCGGCTGATTCTCCTCTCTTCTTGCCTTTACTATTTTAAGATTTTCCTCTGCCAGTTCCTGATCATATTCAGGCAAAATCACAACTATTGCATCTTTAGGAATACGTCTTGCAACTTCAGGATGCTCCAGAACATATCTGCTAAATTCTGAAGTCAGCTCCAGGTTTTTCTCAAATAGTTCCTTCTTGTTCATTTTTTCATCTCCTTCTTGTATCTTTCACGATACCATTCCCAGTTTGATTTGATGTCATTCTGGGCAAAAGTCAATACTTCATTATAGTTCCAGTAGGGAAGAGGTACTTTCTCCACTGATCCATCCGGATGCATTCTGTCAAGATGTGCAAATCCATGAGCGGTATCGTATCTAATAATGGGGCGCCATTCGCCAAGAATATAAGCCTCATACTGAACAACGAACTTTGTTGTCTTCCCTTTAACACTGAAGTGATAATGTCTGACTCTATCATCAGGTGTCAAGAATGCTGAGAAACTCGTTTCACCCACTTCTCATTTCCTCTCTCATTTTATACAGCACCTCATTTCCCTTTTTCTTATGTTGCCGAATTTCATATAACTTATTTATATCCGTAGTTAACTGCGTATATATCTCCAATATGGTATTATATCCTCAGTAAAATACAGATACATTTCTCATAGCTGCTCTTTTTGTTTTTATCTCCCACTTAGTTCCATTTTTAAATTATCCAAAAGATTAACTATTTACTCTAAGGATTTTTAAAAACTTGCTAGTATCCCGAAAGGGATCCTCCGAAAAGCGGAGTCCTGCCTCGTAGAGATCCCTTTGGGATGTGACCTGTTGAGATATATCTGTAGTTTTCGAAATTTCGTCTTCCAATTTTTTCATCTCTTGCTTGCATGTCACACTGAATTTACATTCCACACCGAAAATGGCACCACCTTTTCAAAGTAGGAATCTCCTCCATGGGCATACTTACTATCCTTCTCTACAAATCCGTGGTCCGAGGTGATCACAACGGTAGATCGCTGAGAAATGGCTCGTAATACAGGACCCATCAAAGCTTCCATCCGGGTTCTTATCACATCCAACATGGTAAGGAATGGTTCTCGACGTTCGTGTAGCAATGTATCCACAATGGTGGTATTTAACACGATAAGATCCTGCTCCCTGTGCAGATTTTCGATGACCTTTTTTTGCTTAGACGGCTCTTCCGACACCGTTTCTAAATACCATTCCAAAGCGCCGGTTACATCTGCTAATTCCTGAATCAATAAAGCTCGATTCACTTCTGTATTGGTAGGGCTGGCTACTTCCATCGCTGCCAGATAATCCAACCGATGGTTCGATAACGTTTTCTCAAACAAAGACCGCAATCCCTCCCACACATCCCAGCGCATGGCATCAACAATAAACAAAACTACCGGAGATTGAGCAATTGACTCTTTTAACCGTTTTGGAAACTTCTTGATTGAAAAATATGGAAATGGGAGCTCTTTTTTTCCTACACCTTCGGTTCCTAATACTAGCTGTTCCTGTAGGACTGTAATTCGGTCGGTTAACAAGTTTACACGATCATCACTAATAATATTCATCAAACTGTTATTTTGTTTTACTTCTTCCAGCAAACCGGTCAATTGCCATCCACCAGACAGGTAGTATTTCATTCGATTAGTTACAGCCTCTCCCTGACTCACAAGCTCGATTGTCGTTAGAAAGTGCTTTAGTAATACCAGATGAGACCATTGATTCAGACAGGAATGACTACGTAACGATTTGAGGAACGGTATAGATTCACGCGGCAGTGGCTCTGTTGGAGCGATTTTCCTGGCGATATAGGTACTGGCTGTAAGGGATAAACTCTCCAGCAAAGTTTCATTCAGTATAAAGCCCTGGAGCTCACCGAGAGTCATTTCCCCTATCTCAACCAATTGCTCCAGACGGGAAACAATCTGTGTACGACTGAAATAAATCGCCATTTGAGCACTGTCATTTTCCGAAGCTAATTGTTCACGGAGAGATAAAATTATCTCCCAATCGTCAGATCGAATTCGATATTTTCCTTTTACCCAATCCAACCACTCTATTTTATCATGCTGAAGTGCCCATGCCAATAACCAAAATGCCTCAAAAAACCTGATTCCATCCTCGTGCACAATGCTATCTGCTCCCCGATACTGCTGACGATCAAAATCTGGCGTCTCTTGCTTGCTTAAAATATGAACGTGAGTATCCTCACTAATTTCCTCTCCTCCAGTTAGCCACAAATCAAAATCCTTCCGAATCTCCTTTACAGTCATCTGTTTGCCAGAGATTTTATCAATCAATGTTCTCACCGGTCGTTGGAGAATCAGAACTTTCCCACGAATGGCAGAATTTATAGCATTTATCACACGGTCAGTTGACAACTCAAGAAGTTTGTAAGACACTTTTTCCACCTGGACTGCAGGAATAGTAAGAAGTTGGGATAATTTATTGGCCATTTCTGTCTCACCAACCCGGTTAAGTCCATCAAGATATTCCTCAACTGCCCAGCGAAATGTTGTCTGCAACTGATGAAGAACGCTCTCGATGCCATCTTTAGCCAGAAGTCGAATTCTTTCTTTTGAAGATTCGGGTATTTTTTGACCCGGAATAAACCCACACTCACAGATTGGGGTAGCAGTAATTTGACGATCTGCTTTTCGACGGCAAGGGGTGGGAAGATGTAATATCTCCTCCTGAATCGTAATCCAATCAGGTGTTGCTACCACAGATTCCAGGCGGTGAAATCGTTTCAACACCTGAACTCTCGGCTCAGCTTCTTTTGCCGCCGACTCTTGAAAAACAGTACTGGAATAATACTCATCATGGGCTTGGGAATACCATTTGACATATTGGTTTTTAAACTCATAGAACTGGTGTGAAAAGTCTGCGATTCTGCCTACCTCTAAAAAGTCTCCATTCTCAACCTGCCGATATAGTTGCTGAAACGATTCCTGAGATGAAGGCTTATCTTCCGAAACAGCTTTCGGCAGGGAAGGGTGGTGAAGGTAGGTATAGATTTGATTTAACTCAGCAAAATGTGTCTCAAGGATTATATTCAGTGTCTTCAATTTTTCTACCTCAGCAGAAACCTGATAAAGACGATCCAGCCCCATCTCGCTTCCTATCTTTTCCAACCCCTCCCGGGCTGAATAAGACACCTTCATCGCTCCACAGAATTGTTCCAATAGTTCCAGATTTACCTCTATTGCAGTGGCGATTCTTGGATATGCCGGATAGGTCTCATAACGAGATGTTAAAGAAGATCGCTTGGCTAACAATACCGTCAGTTTTTCACGAAATTGTTTCAGCCGCCGCCATATTTGTTCTTGAGTCGATACAGTAAAATGGTCAGGAATCCCCTCAAAATCGCTGAGAGCCAGGAGAGGTCGTAACGATTGTTGAATATTCTCTGAAACTAACTTCCCTTCACCAACGGCATCAATGCTTCCATCCGAAAGTTGCGTCAGCATCCGGAAAGGGACTACATTCCCGGATTGGAACGTTGTCAACCGACCTGATGCAAGCAAGGCACTCAGAAGCAATTGAAACTGGAATTTTGATATTCCCCACTTACCCTTGCGCATCTGCCAGTAGAGAGAGAAAAGATCCACAGGTTTTTCTCCAATACAGGCGGAAATGAGTTCAGTTCCAAGTGTATTTTCCTTAAATGAGATAGATAAAACTACCTCTTCGTCACTAGTCTCAACAATGGAAAGGGGAGATAAATAAGCCGTGATAAGTGTGTCCAGATGTTGTGCTCTCGCATCTTCTTTTGATATTTTCCCGGAACGAATGAACTGGACAAATAATTTTTCCACCGCAAAAGGTTGAATAGCATCACCTGGCATAATTTCACCGTGGCGTGGGAAAAGGTTCTGCAAAACCGGCGAAAAGAGTTGCTGTAACAACCGCATAAAATCAGGGTATAGCAGGGAAAATCGAAACGACAGCCAGCCAGAATTGTCTGCAATTCTGCCACCGTAATAAGCATCCTCTACGATAGTCACTAGATTAGTCTCATTGGTTTCTAACCACTCTTTGACAATCGCTCGCATTTGGCGCTCCTGAGCTCCTCCCCCTTGGCCCAGTTGATCGAGCACCTTTGTATAGGCATAGAATCGGTGCAGGAACAGTTTCTTCTCCTCTTGAAATGGTCGTGGTAACCACCCCAGTATTGCGCTGGTAAAATGTCCCTCTAAGTTGTCTAATCCAAAGGGTGGATGTTCGGGCATTCCTTCTTCAGAAATTCCACCAATAATTAATACAAAATCACTTTCTGTAGTCTTAAGTTGCTGAACAATAGTCTCAAGATCAACTTGTCCAACAGGAAGATATGGCTTGAAATAGACCCACCCTTCCCGATTGGTATTTTGCCACTTGATAACACACTTCTTTCGCTGGCCTGCTGTAAAGAAAGTGAACGGAATTTGAGATGTACGCAAATAGGGAAATAATTTTAAGAATTCTTCCTGAATCTGCACAGGGCGTTTCAGGAATTCCTGCACACGGTTTCTTACCATCTGATGCACCGTTTGTTCAAGACTAACGTGATAAACAATCTCACCAGCGTCCGTTTCACTCCTGCAAACAAAAGAACCCTCTTTAATCAACTTACCCAGGATAACTTCTTCCAGATACTGGTAGTTCAAATTTTCTTCCAGATCAGAGACCGGTTCATTCACCATCTGCGCCAGTTTTTGAATTGTTGGGCGTTTCTCAAGGGGGGAAATTTCAACGAGAATCAGAATTTTTACTGCCTTAAGGGCAATATGTTGATCCTTCTCTGATTCAAACAAAGCAGGGATTTCACGCTCTATAGTTTTGAATACAACTTCCGAATAGGCTTCTAAATCCGGGTGCTCTTTGATTCGCTCGCGGAAATGGTCAAAGATGGTGTCGGGAGTCATCAGGCAATCGGCACCAAGTGAAAGCATTCCATCCCATTGCCTGTTTTCATCACCTGTCAACTGGTGATAGATGAAGTCCACCACTCCTCGGTGTTGGGAGAAGATAGGTGTCAGACCTTCCAGCATAGTAACCGTATCCGGATGAACCGGATATATTTCGGTAAATGTCTTTGGTCCCACTTCAAGTTTTGGAAAAGATGACCGGAAACGGTCGTACACAACCTGGATGGGTTTATCCGAACCTGCTTTCTTTTGTACAAGACGTTTGGAAATCAACTGGTTGACGTGGTGTGCAGACAGGCTAAATCTTAAGGGGAAACGGTCCTTGATCCGGTATACCAGGTCATCTTCCACATACCCCGTTTGTTCAATATTTTCTTGGAGGGTAGCTACCAGATAGAAAGGGTTCTGTTTGCATGCTTCCCCAAGAAACTGTAAAAAGCGAAGGTCTTCAGAGAGGAGGGATGAATTGCTTTTGGATTTCAGGAATTCCGATAGTTCATCTACGGCGAAGAATATCCCCGCAAATTGCTCGTTCTTCAAAAATGATAGGAGTGTTCTAAGGGATTGACGGCGATCGAATTGCGCTTTTAGAGGAATACCATGGGATTGGATGAAGGCAGTGACCTTTTTCACTGCTTGGGACAGATCAGTTTTACAAAAACGTTTCCAACTCTCTCTGGAGTGGTCAGCGGATTTTAAGAATTCTGAATGCTGTGGAAGGATATATCGGTTGAAATGCTCAATCAGCAAAGCCTTACTGCGGAGAAGTATGGGTTTACCAGTTCGGTCTTGAAGCGCCTTTTCTGTTTCTTCCAGAATAATAGCTTCCAGAGGTTCTCCGGCTGAATAGTTATGTAGAGCAATTTTTACGATTAAAGTCTGTTGCTTCTGAATGTCAGAAAACTGTTTGAGTAGAGGGTGAGTGATAAACTGCCAGCACTGGTTTGATTCCAACAACAATGAGACGACAGCCAGAAAATGAGATTTACCGGAGCCGTAATTCCCTTTCAGGAATGCCCCTGCACCCTTCTTTTCCAGAATGTGCGTAAAAAGTTGAGCAAGGGCATTTTCGATTTCATCAGTGAGTACGAATGAGGTGAGGAGTCCCCGGCTGAGATCTAAATCTCTGCTGTCCGCCGTTTCAAGTTGAATTACCGTCTCCACTGGTGGAACGGTGATGAGATCAGCTATTTTTAGGTCATGTTTATTCATAGTGTTGTGCACCTAACTTGGACAAACCAGAACAAAAAAAGAACCAAATTTATAAACGCAGAGGCGCAGAGAACGCAGAGATTTAAATGATATATAATATTCTTTAGACGCAGAATTTTTATGATTAGTTATGTTAATTTTCCTATTCATTTCACAATCTCTGTTTAAAATATATGTTCATAATCTTTCAACTTTCCTTAGCGTCTAATTAATGATACTATTTTCGACATCTTATCTATTTACAATATTTCTTTTTCTCCCTGCGTTCTCTGCGCCTCTGCGTTTTAATCTTTTTTTAAGTCAGACGTAGTTTACTGAATTTTTACATTTAAGTAAACACCACTCACCAATTATCAATTACCACTTCTCAACTCTTTTCCGAATACCCAGATAACTCTTCTTCTCAGGATAATGGAGGAGCAACTGATCAATGAATTGAAGAGCTTTTTCCTTACTGTTCATCTTTTTAAAAGCTGAGAGCAGGGAACTACGGACAAAATGGTCGTCTGGGTCTTTAAATAAACAATCTTTCAAGATTTCAACAGCCTGTTCCAGATTGCCACTCCGGGCGTAGAGAAATCCCATCTGTTTCTTTTGAAACAAATCATCAGGATTAATGGAAAGTATCTTGCGATATGTTTGTTCTGCCTTTCCCCACTCCTTGCTTTTCTTGTACTCTCGTGCCAACAGACCAAGTAGGTGAATATTCCTCTCCTGAGATGGAAGCTTCAGTATTATTTCCAGTTCGCGGATTTTTTCCTGACTTGACTTGCCCAGTGTCTTAAGTGCTATCAAACGTTCATAAATAAAATCGTTTGATTTTTCTTCCGATACCAGTCGTTGATAAAGTTCAATTGTCTTCTCTGTCTTACCAATTTTATGGTAATACTCAGCCGCTGTTGAAACAAATTCTCTATCACTGTGAAATCGTAGAATCCAATCATTGAAATACGGCTCAAGATCGTTGAGAATTCCCAGAGATTCACCGGCTTTCACCAATTTTTTCAAAAGAGGAACTTCCATTTTTTCTTCGATGAGTTCCTGTATTAATTCCAGAGAAGACGCTGTATCATTAGTGTGAAGCAGGATAGATGAATATAACGACCTCACAAATCTGGACAGGGGGTCAATGCTCAAAGCCGTTTCCGAAAACTCCTTTGCTTTCTGATATCGGTTCATCAGGAATGCCAAATGGGCATAATTGGACCAGAAATAAGCCGACCGGGGATTGGACTTTGAAATCTCATCAAACAGTTCCCATGCCCGGTGATATTCCTTCTTCTGTTTCAACCGAATGGCTTCGTTTAATTCAGCTTCAAAGTACATATTAGCAACATATTGTTAATAACACCCATGATTTTTCACCACAACGAAGCGTGAAATTTAAAAAGGCTGAGACAAAATAAATATCAAATTGCAAATTGCAAATATTAATCCACCAGCTGGCGGATCAAATTTCAAACAAATTACAAATCTCAATGTCTAATGTTCAAAACTAACTTATACAAATCGGGGTGGGATTAAGAGACCGTTAACCATAAACTGTAAACCATGAACCCCGTAAGATAACAACCCCTGATAGATATTCATTGTTTAAAATAGTAAGTATCTAACGGGGTGAACGGTTTCAATTAGTGTAATTAGTGTAATTCGTGGTTACTTTCATATAAATTAATACGTAAAACGTGATACTTGAAACTTGCCTGTCCCATTGACTACAAAGGCTGAGGCTATGATTGAAACTTGAAATTTGTCAATCCACCGGTCTTGATAATCTTTAAGCAAATCATCAAAATTCTCATGTACCCATATATGATCACTTTCAAAAGCAAGAATTTCCTTACTTAATTGTTCAACCATAATACACTTCCTTACTTTAAAAATAACCCAAAATTAAATTATACCGGTTTCGTATAACGTTTCCATCGTGTGAGCAGCGTACCGATGCTGCGAATATTGCCGAGACCGCCGCTGTTGACCCACTGCCTGACTTTGGCAGAGCAGGCTTGGCCCAATTCAGTCAATTGCCGATGTTGGGAGTTTTCCGCATCAAACTGCGGAATGGGCAACTCGAGAACTTTTTTATGAATATCCCGAGGACCCCATAAGCCCCGTGCTTGCATAGGCTTGATCAGAATGTTCAGGATAGGAGAGTTCAGAATTGAACTAAGATAGTATGCTTCTTTAAAATTTGATGTTTCGAAATAGTAAGTTACATAATCAGCTACGAATCCATTTGATATAATTTTCTGACCGTTAATCTCAAATGCTATAGGTTCATTTTCAACAGTTGCAGCAGTAAGAAATGTCCCCGAAGTATTACAAATCACTCGATATTTGTAAATTACATGATGATTTTATTTTAAAATAGCATATAATTGATACTTTTTTACCTTCATTTCTCTGGTATGTGCCTAAAACGCTTATTTATTACACAATATGCGTTATCTAATTTCCCACTCTGTGCTCTATGAGCTGATGTTCGTTTTACAGGTTTCTTAGAGATACTAAATTTCCTACAAGTGAAAACTAATTTTTCACCCTGAATTGCATCCCCCTCTTTGAAATATATTGGCATTATTTTACTGCTTTTATTTCTTTCTCATTTTCTAGTTCTTCACAAATTTCAACAACAAATTTCAAGTCTAGACCAAGATCTTCTACTATGTCAAAGTAATCTAACTCACCTCTTAGCTGAAAGTGTTTTAATATCTTTTTCCTCGCCTCCGTTTTTGTTATCCTAATATTACCTTCAATTGGATTTGATTCAGAAATCTCAATCATCCCTACCGATGAAATTCCTTTTTCCAACGTAGAAACTCTATTTTCCAAGCCATTTATTTTTTCAATAATGCCTTGTACCTGGGAATCAACTGATAAAAGCATAGTTAGAACTTCACGCCTTATCGGAACATAGGCTAAAGGTACATAGGAACCTCCCTGAGCAATAAATTTGCCGGGTCCTGTCCATCCCTTGTAAGTCTCAATCTGTCCACCCGGATAATCATACATATTGTGATAAGTTAACTTTTCAACTGTTTCACCAGAAACATCCATTTAATCCCCTTTCTCTGGAATACTTCTGTATTCTTTACTAATCAAACTTTCAAAAACTTTCTTAGTATGTATATGAGAATTTTGTAAATAATTCTTTAACAAATCTACAGAAAGATCACCCTCAAAAAAGAAATCAAAGTCAAGCACCATAATCTCTCCATCCCCGGTACCTATTGCATTTTGAGAAGCAATTAATATCCTTAATTTCCCCTCTTCAATTCGTGACAATAAGACCGTTTGAAACAGTTCTAAGTTGCTTGGAATAATATCAGGTAAAATATATCCAAATTTCAAATATTTAGATATTTGCAAAACTCCATTTTCTCGTTCTATAGGAATGTGATTGATATATCTTAATCCTGTTCTATTGAGTTTTGATATTCTATACAGCTCGCAAAAAGATTCAATATAATTAATCACTTCCGTATTGAATTCATTAAATGTATTATACTTCTTAGTATGAAAAGAAAATCTATTGATTGAAAATTGGATCATCTTTAATTTATCAGAAGTTTCAAACCGATAAGGTTTTAGAGGATAAGGCTCTGGACTTTCAACCTTAGGAACGGAAATATCGGGGAAATATTCTCTAATCTTTTCATAGTACTTATCTCTTTGAGATTCTATAGATAATTCTGCAGGAAATCTAATTTCGAAAACAGCCTCTATAACAGGAGGATCAATATATTTAGTATTCATTTTGTCCTCAGATTTACTTTAACCAATTCTGATTAAAAGTTTAATATTCTATTCCCAATCTCTTGACTACTTTCCTCACTCAATTGTTCAAAAAGTAATCAAAAATCGTAAAATTAATACCCAATAATACAACAGATTTAAATGATAAGGCAATATTTCTTCTCTTGTACATCTTTCCTATAATTATTTTAAGTAAATGAAATAAATAAATCAACAAGAAATTTTGCATAAGTCATTTAAAAACTCCCTCGTCTAAATCTTTATTAAAAAATCAATTTGATAATTCATTATGAAACGAGTTATAATATTTCGCAAATAACTTCTGTTTTATCCTTTGTGCTTTTTTTTATCTAAGAATCCCTTCCACCACCCCATCAATCTCCCCCAACTCTCCCCTCAACATTTCCCTCACCATACTCCGCAACTTCCCAATACTTCTAATCTTTCCCACTCCACCACATTTTAACCATTTTTCTACTTTTTTACTACATTCTTTACCAATTTCTGCTAGTCTATGATGATGCGTATTATTTACACCAAATTGCGGAATGGGCAGCTTGAGAACTTTTTTATGAAAATGACGGGATCCCCATAGCCCACGCACTTGAAGTGGTTTGACAAGTTTATCTACTATTACCGAATTTAGAACAGATAGTAAATATAATGCCTCATTTATATTATTTGTTTCATAATAATATGTTCCACTCTCAGTAATAATCCCTTTTAAAATAACTTGTTGCTCTTTCAGTTAGCCTGGTTTTCTTATTAGACAAATTATTTCTTCTTTCTTTCTATCAGTCTCAGTGCTATTTCAAAAGCTGCAGCTATTCGTATTATCTTCACGTCGGACATGCCTTTAATTTTCAATAAATTTTCAAGTGGCTGATTTGCAAGCCCTTCAAGCGAATTATATTTTTCAAGAATTTCTTCATCTTTTGTTGTTCACTATCCAAACAGTCCATTTGAGAAAATTTGTCATATATTTTTCTGAAAGTTTCCATATTTCTATTGAAGAATTCCTGAATCTTACATCTTATATCTGCTTTTTTACACTTGCTCATCCTATTATCAAACTTCCCGCCTTTTTGAACTGGACCTCTCAATCCATGATAGCAATTAATCTCATTTAGTATTGTATTGATCCCAAAATCAAAACTTTCCCAGGCAGCTAATATAATTTGTTTAAAATACGGTCTTACTTTTTCTAAAATTATCTTACCTAATGTTCCTGAAATTTCTTCATCTTTGGTATCTGAAAAAAATCTGTAAAAACTGGCAACTATCCCTTTAATTTTCCTTTTATGGAAATCAGAATGTAGTTTGTCAATTCTAGCATAGACATCGGCAAAAGTTTCAGCACCCCAAATGGCTTCATTGTAAAGGTAAACTAAATCCTGGATAAACCTTCTTCTGAATTCCATCTTCACGTAAGTAGAACTTAGAATCTGGCTAAACTGGGAAATTATCTTATCTATTCTTTCCTTTTTATCTAGGTCAGCAGAGAACCGATCTATCTGGATAGTGGTTTCTAAAAATAACTTTCTATTTTGTTTCAATATTTTTCGTATCCGCTCAATATCTTATGGTAAGTTTCTTTGATATTAGTAAATTTCCAACAAGGTAAAATCCGAAGTACGAAATCCGAAATACTAAACAAATTAAAAACCCAAAATCAAAATGACCAAAAGTATCGACGGGAATCCATTTAATCATCGGTCCAGCATCTGCCGAATTTTGAGCATTTGAACATTTGAATTTTAAAATTGTTTAGAGTTTAGATATTAGAATTTAGAATTTATTTACCATGCTTTATTGAGAGGATACTATTTTTCTTTATTTCAACTGTATAATTCTCCCAGTTTCTGATAGGAGCAAAAAGGTCAATCCCATTGTCCATTAATAATCTTCTACATTCTCTTGCGTTCTGGGGTGTGATATAGATACTCTTAATTTTTTCTAAAACCATTTTTATAGATTGGTACTGATGTTTCTGATAATTTTTATAATGTGAATTTTTAGCTGCTACTTCTAAAAGAACGAGAACATCTACAAAGTTCTTGTTTGCCTCTTCCCGTAACTCCCACAGAGATTTAATTTCTTCTTCAAAGAGTGAAAACGTGTTTATCCTTTCAATCTCATCATCATAAACTTCCAATACCTCATCAAGCAAACTAATTGCAGATTCAATGATTTCAACTAGCCTTTTTATAGTGGGTATAATTTCTCTTTCAATTTCACCTGTAGGAGATGTTGATAAAGTCATATCTGTTTCTTCTAATTCCTTATGAGTTTCTTCTTCCTCTGTTGGCAAATAGAACGGTGCAAATTGCTCTTTTGGGAACGTGCCTACAGTTTCAACCTGAGTCATTCCTCTTGAGAGAACATATTTGGCGATTCCTTCACCTCTCTCATCAATTCTTGTCTCAGTGGTTGTGTTATTCACAAGAACTACCTCCTTTATCACTGATTCTTAGATAAATTTAATTAAATTATTTTACAGGAACTTCTTGCTTGATTGAATAAAGCTACTGCAATCAAAATCTAAAGCATTAACTTTATTAATAGTAGCAATATCTACATCAACACGCAGTCCATATTTGGGGTTAAACCGCTCATCAATCTTAATATTCTTTGGCACCTCAACTCGCTCGATGCCTACAAGTTCAATCCTGTAACGATAATTTTCGTTTTCAATGTGGACAATAAAATTAGTTTTAATGGAATTCTCTCCAAACAAGGCCAGTTTTCCCTCAGGTATTTTAATCAAGGAACTCTCTCTTATGATTTTCTTGCCCTGCTCAGGATTCTCCAGAGGAAAAACATACTGATATCTGTTACCTATTCGCTTGAATTTGTTTATCTCAAGGCTTTTGACAATTATTGGTGTAATCTTACTTGCTGCTTCTTTGAACTGGTTCAGATTCTCGACTTCATTTTGAATGAAGCGTATATTTTTATAATTAAACACAAGTTCCATATTTCTTGTATGGTTTTTCAACCTTGCTAATTCAGTTGAAATTCCTTCCCAATTCCACTCAGGAAAATTACTCTGAATATCTAAAATTGTTTCTCCACATTTGTCCCAATATAGAAATCCTCCATCATATCTAAATTCCAAAATCACTCTATTTAAATAAAGATCATCAAAATTCATTTTATTTTCCATATTAACGATTATAAATTTCTAAAAATCCAACATTACTCACGAAAGAATCCTGAAAAATTATAAATACAACATATACCTAATACAGACTTCTACTATATTCGACATATTTAGATATTATTGAAGAAAATTTAGGATAATCTACAAAATCTTTCTGATTTATAAATTTAAAGTAATAAAATCTCATTTCTCCTCTTTATCACTTATACTATTAGTTAGTGTAACCAAATAAAATGAAACAATCAATAGAAAATTTAAGACAAATTTTCACACTTTTTTAAAAACTCCCTCGTCATTTCCACGCACAGATATCTCCGATATTCCGCAGTAGAGCGCTGGTCATTTATTGGCTGAACTAATTTATTTATTAACTTTGGGATTTTGTCTTTTTGACCTTTTTTATATAATTCCTCTGCTTCATAAGCCCTTATGACAGTAGGCCCCACCGAGCCGTACGCCAATCGGATTTCATCGTAATCAGTCAGGTGAACTCCGCAAAAAGAAACCTTCGAAAGTGCTAATGCTTTACGTGGACCGAATTTTCGATAGTAACAAGTGAAGGATGGAATATTTACCCGAATTTCGGTTAGAAGTTCTATATTATTCAGTATTGTTTTGCCTGGGCCGACAATAAAATCGCTTATCTTTACAACTCTCTTGCCCTGCAAAGACTCCAGAACCAATTCCGCATTAAAAGCATACAAAACAGGTAAAGTATCACCTGCAGGGGAAGCGTTCACAATATTTCCTCCAAAAGTAGCAATATTTCTTATCGAGGGAGATGCAATTTGCTTTACGGCATCTGTCAATGGAGGCAAATTTTCAGAAGCAAGTTCAAGAAACTCCGAATATGTTACACATGCTCCAATAATTAGAGTATTATCTTTTTTCTTTATCTTTTTAAGAGATTTTATATCTCCAATATTGACTAATTTTTTTATACATTTTTTCTTTTCTCTTATCTGAATGAGTTCATCCGTACCCCCGGCAATGATTTCTGCACCATCAGTTTCCAGACAGTTTAATGCTTCTTCTACGGTTTTCGGATTCTCAAATTTTAGTGATTCGTACCACATCCCTTACTCGATTGTCTATTGACCATTGACCATTGATTATTGACTATTGGCTATTGATTATTGACTATTGACCATTGATTATTGACTATTGATAATTTTATGTTCACGATTCACAATTCACGTTTCACTTTCGAAATCGCTTCCACAATTTTCTTATATCCCGTACAGCGGCAGAGATTTCCGGAAATTGCTTCTTTAATTTCATAAACAGATGGATTTGGATTTTTTCTCAACAGAGCAGTTGCCGCCATAATCATTCCCGGCGTGCAAAATCCGCACTGCACCGCCCCTGTTTCTTCAAATGCTCTGAACAGTTCCGGCTCGTCAATACCTTCAATCGTCGTAACCGATTTATCATCAACCTGCCCTAATAAAACCATACATGAGTTCACTAATTTGCCATCTATAAGAACAGAACACGCTCCACATTCACCTTCATCGCAGCCCTCTTTTGTACCGGTTAGTTTTATTTCTTTTCTTAGATAATCAAGTAACCTCATTGTTGGGGAAACGGTTGGGAGATATTCAATTCCATTAACTATAATCTTCAAAACTTCCTCACTTTTCTCACCGCAGAGTTCGCAGAGAACGCTGAGAATATAGATGAGTCTCTACAATAATTAGGATTAGCATTCTTTATAGACAATAAAAGTATGAACGTTTTCCCAAACATTTTTTTAATTTTCTCGCTCTGCGGTCTCAGCGTCCTCTGCGGTTAGTATCTTTTAATTTATTATAGATTTTTTCTGGCGTTAATGGTATTTTATAAAATTCCACGCCAAGTGCATTTTCCACCGCTCCGATATAAGCAGGTGGAACTCCAACCAGAGGCTGCTCGCCGACGCCTTTCGCACCAAATGGACCGCGAGGGTATCTTTCTTCTACAATAATTGAATCAATCTCCGGAGTATCAAGTGATGTAGGAATTATATAATCAGTCAAATTAGGATTATTAATTTTACCATTAGTTATCGTCATCACTTCCATCGAAGCGTAACCCAGTCCCTGAACTGAGCCGCCTTCTATCTGTCCTTCTACTAAAATCGGATTAATTGCTTTTCCAATGTCATGTGCCGCTGTAATTTTCTCTACGGAAACCTCAAAAGTTGTCGGATCAACTTCGACTTCTACAACTGCCGCTGCCCATGAATAAGTAGGATATGCACTTCCAATAAAATTATCATCGTCCCAGTGAACATCCTTCGGAATTTTATAACTTTTCGTAGATGAAATAACTTCTTCCTTACGTAAATTCTCTTTCGCCAAAAAGGAAAAATCTCTGGAAAAATCTTTTGCATTAACTTTTTCTCTCAATTCCATACAGCACTGATAAACCAATCCACCTACAATTGTTGTCGTTCTTGATGCAACTGTTGGACCTGAATTGGGAACCCTTGAAGTATCGGGTGCAGAGATATGAACTTCAGAAATCGGAAGATGTAAAGAATCTGCTCCGATTTGCCTTATGACTGTATTCATTCCCTGCCCCATTTCCACTGTGCCAATTTTGATAACGGCGCCGTACTTTATTGAATATTCAACCGTAGCCGTTGCTTTTATAATTTCTTCTCCCTTGCCTGTAAATCCGATTCCATGGAAAAATGAGGAAATACCTATCCCTTTTAACGGTTTATCATCAGGTTCTCTATTTTTATAAGATTTATACTTTCTTTTAAAATCAGTTGCCTTTTCAACTGCATCTAAAACTCTCTCCAAACCAATAGACTCGCTTAGCAATTGTCCTGTTGTTGAGATGTCACCTTTTCTTAATATATTAATTTTTCGCAGGTCGTAAGGATTTACCCCCAGTCTATATGCTGAATGGTTGATTGATTGTTCAATGGCGAAAAAAGCTTGCGGTGCACCAAAACCTCTAAATGCACCGGAGGGAACATTATTTGTACTGACCACCCGACTCGATAGTTTAGAGTTCTTACAGCGATAAACTCCTGTTGCGGCCAGCGCTCCTCGTGCTAATACTACTTCTGATAAAGTGCTGTGTGCTCCTCCATCAAGAGTGAAATCAGTGTCCAGGGCTACAATTCTATTATCAGAATCAAATGCAATTCTTTGAGCTGTTTTTGAAGGGTGACGTTTGGTAGTAACTAAAAGGTCTTCCTGGCGATCATAGACCATTTTGACCGGTTTTCCGGTTTTTAAGGCAAGAAATGCAGCATGACCCGCTATTAACGAGGGAAATTCTTCCTTCCCACCAAATGCGCCCCCGGTACAAACCTGCTCTATTACAACATCGTCAGGCTTAAGTCCCAATCCAATTGCCAGAGCCCTATTGATATAAAAAGGACATTGCATAGAACCCAAGATTTTTACACCACTTCCATACGGCATTGCTATCATGCCCTGTGTTTCCATATAGACATGTTCCTGGTAACCAGTTTTATAAGTGCCACAAAATATTTTATACTTTTTACTTTTTTCTTTCTCCTTGAAAATGGAATTGGGATCACCTTTTACGTAGCCATACTTTTTGTAAATATTTTCTTCGCCATAAATTGGAAGAAATTTGCCGGACAGCGCTTCTTCAATAGTATTGATCGCTGGAATATCCTCGTAATTTATCTTAATTTTGTCTTCAACTTCACGGAGTATATTTTTATCGGGACCTGCAAGCAAAAGTACAGGCTCACCTATATACTGTACAATACCACATGCTAAAAACGGTTGGTCTTCTTTAAATAGTGCTACATAGTTATCACCGGGAATTTCATCAGCAGTGAAAGTAAAAACATCTTTGGGCAATTCGGGTATTTTTATGTCAACAATGTGAGCACGCTGCCTCGTAGAACGAACGGTTATCCCAAATAACATATACGGAAAAGTTAAATCATCAATGTACTTCGCTTTCCCTCGAATCTTGTCAGGTGCATCAACTCTATTTATACTTTTCCCTACATATCCCATTTAAATAACAACTTTCTCTTTTCCCACGAAACACTCTAAAATGGTAAAATCTTTCTACAAATACTATTAGTGTTTTTCGTGTGTTTTGTGGGTAATTGATTTCCTCATAGAATCAACTTCTTTTTTATTTGCTACGCCGATGATTTCTCCCATTATTGCTACTGCTATTTCTTCAGCGGTTTTTGCTCCGATATCCAATCCAATTGGCGCATATAGATTATCAGGTATATTAATTCCCTCCTTAAGCAACTTTTTATGAGTAGCCTCGACTTTTTTATTTGATCCAATTAAGCCAATATATTTAAAAGACTCCCCGCATTTCAAAACTTGTTTTAAAACTGTATAATCGTATTTGTGATTATAGGTCATAATAGCCACATAAGAATTTGAAACAGGAAACATTTCCACTGGCAGATTTTCAAAATTACAAAGAACAAAATCTTGTGCGTCAAAATTTGATTTCAAACTTTCTCTATCGTCATAAACTCTCGTATAAAATGAAACATTCCTCGCAATCCTATAAAGCGCCTGTCCTACGTGTCCTCCACCAAAGATTAACAATTGGCGTTCTGGTGGAATGAAATCGTAAAACAGCGAAATACTTCCGCCGCACTCCATCTGAAGTTTATCAAGGTCATATTCCTTTAATCCGGAAATTTCACTCTTCAGGACTTTAAGAGCTTCTTGCAAAGCCATTTGTTCAACATCACCTCCTCCAACGGTTCCAAATGTCTTCCCATCGGGCAGAACAATCATTTTGAAGGATTTTTTCCCTGGTGAAGCACCTATTGTTTTAATAACTGTGACAAGAACACAAGGAGTTCCGGAATTTCTGATAGCAGTGATTTCTTTAAAAATGTCCACAATTCCCTTTAATAACCTCCTTATTGTTTAGAATTTACCCAAAAATAGAAAATCGGCAATATCAACTGCCTATATCTATTTTTTTAATATTTCCCGGTATTGATCATCGGTATTAATATTCCACAAAATCCATTCATCATTTACTTCTATATATTTGTGCTTAAATTCTGATAAAATGGTCCTTAAAGTAACTGAACTATCTTTTTCATCTGCTTGCAAAATACGTATCCTTACGGCTTCTGACAATAGTACCGGATGACCGGATATTTCTTTATACCTTGGCGAAACTACATCGGCATCAGTGACTTCTAACAACTGTTTATAAACTTTCTTTGAGACCTGCGGCTGATCACCTAAGACTATAAAAAATCTCGGGGTTGTAATTTCTTTTACGCCAATCTTTACTGAAGAAAACATCCCGAATTCGGGATTTGGGTTTTTTACAAATAGGATTCTGTCATCCCAATTTTTTAAATTCAGTATTCTATCGCTATAATATCCTACAACAACAATTGCCCTTTCTGCGACGGAAAGCGCACTTTCTATGACAGTTTCAATGATCGTGGAATTTCCATATAGGAGTAACGGTTTAAATCCAGTCATCCTGCTTGATTTGCCGGCTGCAAGTACAATCGCTTCGATATTCAAAATAACTTTTCAACCTCTTTTAATTCGGGCTTAATTGAATCAGGAATTGACACAATATCTTCCACCGCTTTCATATCTTTTAAACCAGTTCCCGTCAAAAGAATAACAATTGTTTTATCTTTATCCAGTTTGTCGCTGTCTTTTAAAAATCCAGCCCACGATGCAGCAGCAGCTGGCTCTACGAAGATTCCCGAATCGCGGCAGAGCTGCAATTGCGCTTTGGAAATTTCGTCATCTGTAACTTCAGTCATCCAACCCTTACAACTCTTTAAATATTTAACCGCCATTCTACCACACGCAGGTGAGGCGACGGAAATCGAATCCGCTATTGTGTTCGCAGATTCGAGCGCTTTCATTTTCCCAGTATGAAATGCCCTGGAAATCGCATTGCTTCCTACTGATTGAACACCTACAATTTGAGGTATATTTTCAATAAGTCCTGCCTCTTGTAAATCCGAAAATCCTTTATACACACCGGAATATATTACGCCGTCACCAACTGGTAAATAGACAATATCAGGAGCAGTTTTATTTAATTGATTGTAAATTTCAACCGATACCGTTTTTTTGCCCTCTATTGTCAGCGGATTATAGGCAGTATTTCGGTTTATTCCACCATACATATTTGTAAATTCTATCGAAAGCCGAAATGCATCATCATAAGTGCCTTTTATCGGTATTACTTTAGCACCATATAACAGTGATTGAATCAATTTTGCTTTCGGAGCACTCTCCGGTACAAAAAGCACAATATCTAATCCATAAGCAGCACCGGCACAAGCCATGGCTGAGCCTGCATTGCCCGTTGATGCAAGGGTTACGGTTTTTTCTTTGTGGTAAATTGCCTGCGCTGCTACGAGCCGTGACGCTCTGTCTTTCAAAGAACCGGATGGATTTGTACTGTCATTCTTAAAATAAAGATATTTAAACCCGGTTTTCTGTCTCAAACGTATTGGTGAAATAAACGGTGTACCCCCAACCGGATAGGATTCAGAATGTGGAATTTTATAAACAGAGAAGTCATCGGGACTGATTTCAAATTTTCGTTGAAGTGATTTGAGATAATCTTCATCCAACTTAGTCCGGAGAACACCTTTTTGAAATTCGCCGGATATTTGCTCTTTCTCACATTTTGGACAAAGGTAAAGGATCTTATCCGATGAATATTCAGCATCACAATCGATACATTTGTAATAAAACTTCATATAATCCTTCTATGTTAATGAAATTAACGAGATTCTGGAAATAGTTCATTAAAACAAAATACAACTGAAGATAGACATTCGCAAACTCTGAATATTTAACAATCGAAACCTGCATCACCAATCCTTTGGCTTGTAAATTGTTTGACCGTTTTTCAAAACAAACGGGTCTGGTAGAATACAATGAGAATAACTTGTTGGGCTTAACTTGAATGATCCAGGTGCAATCTGCGACAATTCACCGCTGTGGTTATGTAAGTTGTGCTCTACAATGAAATAACCATATTTGTCTAATTTCAGTCTTCTGTATTTCAAATCGAAAATCTCTAATCACAATCTACAATCCTACAGCCTTCCCCCCATGATCATCGCCATAATAGCCTTGTGAGCGTGCAGTCTGTTCTCCGCTTCATCAATAACAACAGAATTGGGTCCGTCAATCACTTCGTCAGTCACTTCCTGTCCTCTATCTGCCGGGAGACAGTGCATATAGACACCATTTTTATTAACTAATCGCATCTGTTTCTCTGTAGTCATCCAATTTTTACTGGCATTGTTCAATCTTTCCGCTTCCTCATGATCTTGTTTCTTAATAGTATTGCCTTTTTCATCCGTATAATTAAAGCAGGAAGCGGCGCCCCAGGATTTAGGATATACAACATCTGCACCTTTAAAACCTTCCTCAAAATCATTGGTTATCTTGAATGAACCATTTGTCTGTTCTGAAAACTTCTGACATGCCTTGTTGACTTCAGGGTCTAATTCAAACCCTTCAGGATGTGCTAAAGTTACATTCATTCCCATTTTAGTTGCAGCAAGTATGACGCTTTGAGGTACAGCTCTCGGTTTTTCGATAGAGCCCGAATATGCCCAGGACATTGTAAGATTCACAGCCTTAAACGTACCGAATTTTTCTTTAATAGTAATGAGATCTGCAAGGGCTTGTGTCGGATGGTATTTATCACATTCCATATTAATGATAGGAATTCCAGCATATTCCGCAAACTCTTTTACCGTAGCATTTGCAAATCCGTATATCCAGTAAGCCGGCGGACCATACATACGAATAGCTATAGCATCACCAACTCTGCTTAACATTCTCGCTACATCAGAAATTCTCTCGGTTTTATATGGAATATCAAAACCTTTCCTTGCCGGAGTATATGTTTTTCCAGGTTCTAAATCCACGTGAATACCGCCCAACTGCTGAATCCCCACTGCAAAAGTACTGCGAGTTCTCAGTGATTGATTGAAAAACATCGTAAATAAAGTTTTACCTTTTAGAATATTGCTTTGATCTTCATTCATGGCGTGACGGCGTTTTAAATAAAGCGCCACGTCAATTAATGTTTCCCATTCCTCTTTTGTAAAATCCAATTCGGCATCAATCCAATCTTTCCCTAAAAATTTATTTGATCTCATTTTGATCCTCCTATTTTCTATTTGTTAATATTCTTTTTCAATTTATAAATCATTGTTACTTGACAATAGTAGTTCCCGCTTCACCTCTAATTGTTTTTTTATATTTCTTAGTAAGTGAAATATAGGCTCTCTCACCGCCACCCTCCATAAAATTAATAATGGCTTTGATTTTGGGGCCCATACTACCTGGCGGAAAATGTCCAGCATTATAATACTCTTTTATCTCGTCGAGTGTTACAATTCTTAAATCACTCTGATCTGGTTTCTGATAATATAGTTTAGCTCCATCTTCGGCCGTGAAAATCGTCAACATTACCTCAACACACTCGCCATATCTTTTATATCTTTGTATTAATAATACTCCAAGAAGTGCGGATGCAAGGTCTTTATCAATAACAACTTCAACACCGGTGAAAATTTTCAAATCTCTTTCATTTTGATACTTTATGTTATAATTACATTTGTAAACTCCTCTATTATCTGCCTCAACTTCTATAACCGGGATACCACCGCCACCAACTGTAATAGGTATAATCCCTTTTTCCAAAGTAGATTGAACCAGATCAAGTTCAACAATATCTATGGGTTGAGGAGAAGGTACGACTCTCCGCCATATCTCATATCCCTCAGGGTCTTTTTTGTAAAGTTTCACAATCCAACCTGCTTTTTCTTTTCTCTCCAGCGCCTCTTCTTTCGTAAAGGCAGGTCCGATAAATTTGGTCTGATTTTTAAAATTAGGGTCGTTTCTATCAACGACTACCTGTGTTATAATAGTATCAACGTTCCTTTTGATATTTCTCGTTCTTAATTCATTATTCAAAAGCTGACCAATCATATAACCAATTGCACCCTGACTATCAGCTCCGCATACATCTAAAGGCAAAGGTGGTAATATATCCAAAGAGTGTTCGGCTCTTAACAAAATATTCCCTACCTGTGGACCGTTCCCATGTGTTATTATAAAGGAATCTTCCGGGAACTCCTCAATAATATTGGCTATTTCTTTACATGTATCCGCTGTCCGTTGCCACTGCATTGGGATATCAGCTCTTACAGAACTTCCATTTTTATCTTTAATATCAATTGGGGATACTTCATTTCCACCTAATGCAAATATTCTAATTCTCTTAATTCCCATACTACTCTCCTTAAACCTTGCGAACACTGATTAGAATTCACCCATTGTCAACGCCATTACCGCCTTTTGAACATGAAGTCTGTTTTCGGCAACATCATATATGATAGAACGTGAACCTGATGCTATCTCATCTGTAACTTCATTTTCCCTATCAATAGGCATCGGATGAATAAATAACGCATCATTTGTTAATCTCATTTTCTCCGCATCAAATATCCATTCATTGAACTGTAATGCTTTTTCAATCTCCTCATCCTTATGCAACTTGTTGTCTCTATACGCCTGCGGACTCATCCAGTTTCTGGAATAGACAACATCAACGTCCTCATATCCCTCTTTCACATCATTTGTGATATTAAATTCCTGAGAATTCTGCTCACAATTCTTTTTCGCCTGCTCAATTATTTCCGGATCCAAATCATAACTCTCAGGGAAAGCAAGGTTAACAGACATACCATATCGCGAAGCAATCAATAAATACTCCTGAACAGAACACCATGACCGGGCAAGAGCACTGCATCCCCATGTTAATAAAGTTTTTTTCCCTTTAAGTTCGCCTAAATGCTCCTGAATCCCCATAATGTCTGCTAATCCCTGACATGGGTGGTATTTATCATGTGCCATAGATACAATTGGGATAGTCGAATATTTAGCATATTCACGAACCAGCTCTTCTCCAGCCCCATAATGTGGAATTTTATCTTCAAGTATTCTTATGCCCAAACCGCAAGCATATCTTGACATTACCTTAGCAGCATCTTCAATTGTTTCTCCCGCGGTCGTTGCTGTTTTAAGCCTCATGGATTTAGGCTCCAGAAACAGAGCATGCCCACCCAACTCTGTAGCTGCAACTTCAAATGATTGCCGGGTCCTTACTGATGGATTGTAAAAAAACATAAAGAAACTTTTATTCTCCAGGGATTTGTTTAACGGGTGATGGAAACGATTTTTTTTCATTTCCTTTGCAAGTCCAAGGACAATATCTAATTCTACTTTTCCCCAATCCTGTGTTGTAATTAGATGTTTTCCCTGCAGTGTTTTTGTGTAATTCATTTCTTATATCTCCCCTGACTAATATTTTCAACTTGAGCCGTGATCATTCGCATTCATTTTAACAAATCATACTGTTTTAATCAATTGTTTACTCTATTTTTAAAACTTTCGCTCCCCTGATTTTTTGTTCCTTAAGTTCAAGCAGAGCTTTATTGGCTTCCTCAAGGCTATATTCCTGAACTTCCGGCTTTATTGGAATTTCAGCAGCCAATTTAATAAACTCGCTGACATCGTTACTCGCAACATTAGCAACGCTCTTTATCTCTTTTTCCATCCAGAGATGTGTTGGATAATTTAATTTTAGTAAATATTCTTTATCTATCTCCTCTTTGCGTATTGCATTTATGATCAATCTTCCACCGGGCTCAAGATTTTTCATCGCTTCGACTATTGGTTTCCATACTGGGGTTGTATCTATAATAGAATCTAGTTTGACAGGGGAAGTTTTTTCTGTGTCACTTGCCCATACTGCTCCAAGTTCCCTCGCAAATATCTGCTCCTTTTCACTCCTCGCAAACACATAGACATTCGTATTAGGATATTTGTGTTTTACCATTTTCAATACCAGGTGAGCGGAAGCTCCAAACCCGGTGAGCCCAAGATTCTGTCCATCTTTCAAACCCGATAACTTCAACGAACGATATCCAATTGCCCCGGCACATAAAAGTGGAGCTGCTTCGGTATCACTGAAAATATCTGGAATAGAATAAGCAAAATCTTCCGGTACCGTCATATATTGTGCATAACCTCCGTTTGCATCTCTCCCGGTTGCTTTAAAGTCCGGGCAGAGGTTTTCATTTCCGGATAGGCAGAATTTACATTTCCCACACGAGGAAAATATCCATGCGACTCCCACTCTGTCTCCAATCTTAAAACGGTTAGCCTGACTACCAGCTTCTTCAACTTTGCCAACTACCTCATGTCCAGGAACCACCGGGAATTTAGGGGGAGGTGTTCTCCCTTCAATTTCATCTAATTCTGTATGACATACACCGCATGCAGTAACCTTAATCAAAATCTCTTTTTCACCAGGCTTTGGTTTCGGCATATCTACAAGTTCTAAAGGAGTTTTATTTCCCCTTATATCACAAATAGCATTCAATACCATAGCTTTCATACTATTCCTCAAATTGATCTGATTTTGAAACTATAAGTAAAATGATTCCTTTTTCTCTGATAAAAAGATTCATATTACTATTCATGCCTTAAAAACTTGCTAAAAAATAAAATATGGTATTCCAGAGCATTTGTCCAATAGCTCCAACTGTGTTTCCCCGTTCTCTCATAATAATCGTGTTCTATCTTCAATTTCAGAAGTTTCTTGTGCATTTTCCTATTACCTTTAACGAGAAAATCATCTACACCGCAATCAATAATAACTCCTCTATTTTTCCCAACTAATTTACCAGCCAAATTAATACAAGAATTCTTTCTCCACTTATTTTTATTCGTCCTGTAATCACCAAGCAAATTAGTAAGCCCGTATTTTTTACTTGATGAAGTCAATTCCATTACGCCACTCATACTTCCCGCAGCACAGTAAATATCAGGATGTTTGGCAAGCAGACTAATCGCACCATGCCCACCCATACTTAAACCACAAATCACCCTGCCATCTGTCTTTTCAATTGTTCTATAATTTTTATCAACAAAAGCAACCACTTCATTGGAAATATAGGTTTCATATTGAGAATCTTCAACCAGAGGACTATCTATATACCAGCCGGCATAACCGCCGTCAGGACAGACAATTATCAAATTGTATTCATCCGCTAAAGGACGCAAATCTATATGCTTGCTCCAATCCCCATAACATCCACTCCAACCGTGTAAGAGATAGAGTACGGGGAAATTGCTGTCGCTGCTTAAATATTTTTCAGGCAATACTACAACCGCTTTTGGCGACTTCTGCATCGCTTCACTTTTAATTTCGACAGTATCTATCTGAGCAGCAGAAGTAAATGAGAAGAAGATAAGAACTGGTAGTATGCAAAGGATTCTAAAAAGATTTCTTTGAAAATATAATCGTTTCATTATTACACCACTATTAACCCTACTACGTAATATAAAAATTTAGGGGGTGTGATAATATAACCTTTAGTAAGTTGACTGAGTGAAAACTTCATTCTATCACACCCCCTTAAATATACCGGATGTAGTATTTACAGTTGATGGTACGAACTATATCAGGCATTTGCCTGATTTGCTATCTCAAAGAGATGTCTGCGACAAATGACGTTGTAGGGTAAATTTAGACAAAATAAAATTGTCAAATCATCAACCTAATCATCAACCTAATCATCAACCTAATCGCCAACCTAATCGCCAACCTAATCGCCAACCTTATTTAAGGACATAATGCAACCCTCTCCCTTTACCCTGGCTTTGAATAACTTTCAACACCATTAGTTTTTTAATCTCTCTCAATGCACCTTCATCCGAAAGTTTAAACATTCCCCGTACATCTCTATTAGTTATTTTACCATTTTTATTAATAAATTCCACAATTCTTATCTGTCTTTCGGTTAAAGCTATTTGCCCGCCTTTTGATCTTCTCAGTCTCTCACTACTTAACCTTATCACTCTTTCTTTGACAGCCTCAGTGCTTACACTTACTCCCTCGACAAAATATTCCAACCAGTTTGTCAGGTCTAATGTGTCTTGTTTAACACTTTGTAATGCTAAATAGTATGCTTGTCTATCAGAATCGTAATAATCATCAAGGCAAAAAAATTGTTTTGTGTCGAAATCTCGCATGTAGAGAATCAAAGTTGCCAGAACTCTTGCAGTTCTCCCATTACCATCAACAAAAGGATGAATTCTGACAAATTCATAATGCTCAATACCCGCTTCAATAACAGGCTCGAGTGATTTTGATTCCTCAGAGTTTATCCATTCAATCAAATCTTCTATTAACCCGGGAACATCCTCATTTTGCGGTGGCTTAAAGAAAATCTCCCCTGTAAATCTATTTCCAACCACAACATAACGGTTACGATAAACCCCACAATCATTAGAATTGTCTAATGTGTCTTCTGTTACCATACGGTGAATATTTAAGATATCTTTCTCACTTATAGAATTTCCTTTTATCAGCTTATCAATATTTTTTAGCACATTCAGATAGTTCAAAACTTCCTGTTTATCTCTTCGAGTCGCCATTACTTCTCTTCCAAGAGATAATTCGCTTACTTGTTCCAATGATAATCTATTTCCCTCAATACGCGTGGACGAATGAGCACTGTGGATTATTGCTTCCTGCCTTAATGTAACATTCCACCCCGGGATCAAAGGCGAATTAAGAATTATCTCTCTCGCTGCAGATATTCTGGTAAGCAACCTTACAATTTTATTTGTGTATGTAAATTTGGGTTTAAACATTTTTCCTACCTGTTTTTATCACTTTCTCTATCCATTATCTTCTCAACTTTTCTTTTTGCTTCTTCTAAGAGTTGCTTTGCTTCTTGTTGCTTCAGGGGATTGAACAAGTAATCAAAGCATTATTTTACTTTTTCTTTAATTAGAGCAATAAGTTTCTTTGCTTCTTTAAGAGATTCTCTTATTTCTTCTTTTGTATAATCTGGTTCATAGGTAATAGGATAGCGGCTTTCAAAATAGAAATTAGTGATAATTCTGAGAGAAGGAACAAACTTCTCAAAGGATTTGTCAATTTTACTCGCATAGTTAATAAGCGTTATCAAATCATGGATTTTCTCCAATTCCCAATCATGATATATTATGAATCCTTTGAGATATTTTTCAATTGCTTGTTGAATAAGGAGTGCTACATTTTCTAAAGTTCGGCTTTCTTTCAAGAGGAATTCTGCATCTTCAATATCTTTTTGAGCTCGTTTGAACCATCTAAATGCTTCATTCTTGTTCATAAACTACATCTCCTTTTGTTAATATTGTTTTTATAAAACAATCTCTTGCTTTCAATCTCTGTTTGAGCTCTTGTGGAGTATATACCACAATATCTAGTGGAACCATTCGGTTTTCTTTATCAACAATTTCTCTAACCCTAATTGCTCTCTCTAAATGTCTTTCATTTGTCTTTTTAATAATAAGTAAATCTACATCACTATCCCTTGTTGGCTTTCCCCAAGAATAAGAACCAAAGAGAACTATCCTTTCTGGTTGATATTCAGTTTTGATTTTCTCTACCATTCTTGAAATTATTTTTCTGATATTTTTATCTCTATTCATTTTGTTCTCTATAAATAAAGTCATTTTCTTGTAGATGATCTTAAAATCATCTTCTCAATTTTTCTTTTTGCTTCTTCAAAAAGCTATTTTGCTTTTCTTTTGCATTTATGCTATTTATTGCTCTTATATCGGCAAATCTCTAAATGTCTATGTTTTTTTCATAATAATAAGATTTTTAGTAACAATTGCTTCTAATAAATTTGCATTATAAATAAGAAATTTTTTATCTTATTTATAATGACTGAATAGGAGAATTATATTTTTTTCTAAACTTTTTTTCCTCGTCTTATAAATTTTATATTTTTCTTTTTAGCCAATTGTATAGCTGGTTTTGTGAAACCACTTTTACTTACAACTTCTTTTACACCATTTTTTATGGCTTTTTTAATTACTCCGCTATGTACGGGATGTTTCCAGTCTTTTACTTCACCCTTAATTTTACCTCTTTGATAATCCGGTTTTCCTGGGCCACCAAGATGTTTACCTCGGTGTTTTTTTGCTTGAGATTTTTCATATTGGTAGCCAGTTTTCTGATTTTTCTTCATCCTATTCCTCACCTTAATTTTTATTTAGCATTTCACTTTAAAACTGACCTGATATTAAATTTAATTTTTGTATCAAAATATGTTTTAAATTCTTTTACAAAAATTTAATTATAGTTCTTGGTGGATAAGTATATCTTCTCTTCCTATTACTCTTAATCACTTCTATCTGAGCAGGTTTTGCTCTTTCCATAGGTTCCAAAATATTCTTTTTGAAATGAGTGAAACCAGCCACTAATACAAATTCATCAACTTCTTCAACTGAGACCGTTTTACCTTTATATTCTCTGACAATTAATCTTTTAAGTAAGTTATAGTTAGGCTCTAGAGTAAAGAGCACTGTTTGATTAGGATTTGTTCTATCAGAAAATTGAAATGTTCCACTCGGATCAACTTTCCACATTGACGAATTCATATATCTAAGTCCTTCAAGACTATTAGTTCCGAAAAATAAAAAATATTCAGTTTGATTGAACTTATTAATCATCTCAAAAAAACGCACATATTTTATATTGGCTTCCTTTTCCAATTGTTTTTTATAAAGTTGCTGGGCAAATTCTCGTTTCTTTGAAGGATAACCAATATCTCGAATTTTTCTCCATTCTTGGGTACCAAAAAGAATGTCTAGATGATCTTCTTGGTCGAGTTTGACAATAGCTCTTTTTATAAAACTATACATAAATGTAATAAGGACCTCACACTTTGGGCTCTCCATTATTCGTTTAACAACTGCAAGAGGTGTATCGGAATATCCAAATGGGTCAATGAATGCAAAAGTTGGAGCTAATTGTTTCTTCTGCTCATCAAAGTCGTTTAGAATAGATGTAAGAGTTTCATCAAATTTACTACATACTACTTTATATTTCATACTATCTGCAAAAGTTATTTCTGAAAGCAAATTTTTAAGATAGTCAAATCTTTTAGGGTCTGCTTCAATTAAAAGAAATACTATCTCCGCCTTTAGCGGTAACTTGTGCTTTATTGCTGCATTCATAGCCACAAGTGGAGAGCCATCAATAGTTGGCTGATTATTTTCGTCTAAATACTTTCCTGGACCTGCAAAGCCATCAATATACAAAATACGCCCACTAACAGTACTCATTATTGGAAGCCACGCTTGAAGATACCGCTTTAGTATTTCATGCTTTGCCTGTGTGTGCAGTTCAATCTTCCATATTGTTTCTTTAATAGACATAATCTTTCCTTTCTACCACACACAATTACATTTTATATTTTTATAATTCGTATTTAGTATATCCCAAATTGCCAAAGTTTCTTTGCAAAGAGCGACCTTATTATATTTATACTTTTCATTTAAATAAGAGATAATTGTTTTGTACATAGCAAGCCTTAAATTAATATCTATTTTTCTTCCCCAGTTTGAGCGTTCAGATAGATATTTTACCCAGGACTTATCTGATGTTCCATTGATAGTACTCTGTAATCCTCTAAGAGAACCTAAAGTAATTCTTTCAGGTATAAACGAATTAAATATGCGGTCTATTAAATCAGTATAAAGTTGCTCCCAGTTTTCCACAGGGATCATTGGGTCTATCCTTATCCTTACTTCAAATCGTTGTTTGTATAGAATCCCTGCTGCTTTTATGCGGTCTTCAACTGAAGGTGCTTTCTTTTCCCATCTTTGTGCCACAGGAATAGCATTAAGACTAAAACTTACTATAACCTGACGATGTGTATTAAGTAATAAAAGATTTTCTATTTTGTTTGATTTACTCAAAAAGAGAATCTTATGCTTATTTTGGTTTTCAAAAAGTGGAACAATAAACTTAACAAATGATTTATTCTTTACTTCAAGCATTAGTGAGTCTGCCAGCTCACCTGTATTTAATACTTCAGGAGTTTGAACATATTCCAAAAATGTCTTTGTATGTTTTTCTATCTTATCAAAATCCTTAATATGTGGTTTCGCTTTATACGGCAAGAATCTAAAAGTTCCTTTCAGATAGCACCAGGAACAATCATAAGGACATCCTGTTGCCCATTTTAATTCAAGAAAATGAGGACAAACTACATCTATTTTACTTTTAGGTATTGGTGTTTTTTCAAATCTTTTAATGATTGAACCATCTCCTATTTGTTGAACCAATTTCTTTATTGAACCATCAAGCATTTGGTAATCTTTATATTTTACTTTGACAGGCGGTTTAAGGCTTATTAATTTTGAAGGAATAGGAAAAGGGATAATAATCTCAGGTTCACCCTTCGTCCCAATTTTATCAGGACTACGGAGAACGGGTTGGGTTTCAGAGATTTCTAAAGGATTTTCTATCATACTTTCCACCTTTTCTTTTGCCTCTTCTAAAAGTTGTTTTGCTTCTTTTCTCAAAGTAAAAGATTGGTTTATTAATTTTGCAATATTTTCTTGCTTTTGTTTTGGAATAATTGGAATTAGTAAATTTCCAAAAGTTGTTTTAGGAACAGCAGTCATTATTGCACCTGCTGTTTTCCGCTCCAACTGCAATTTGATTAGTTCTGTTCTGAATAATAAAAATAAGAATTCACTATAAAAGTTTTCAGAATTGATGACAAAGGTTCCTGTTGTAGCAATTGAATTATTTAATTCTTCAGGAACTAATGCTATTTTGTTAAGCGAACCACCTAATGATGAGACTAAAACATCCCCTTTTTTAATAAGCATTCTTGCCCTGCTTGGTGCCTGCCAACCATTAAATTCATCCCACTCATCAATTTCTCCATTTGAATTTATCTTTGCTATTGGAACATATCTAAACCTTTTGGTTGGCTCCTTTGTTGGGTCAATTTTCTTATTTGAAATTTTTACAATCTCTTTTAATTTCTTTACTTCAAACCCAGAATTTTTAAGAAACCTTATGATTTGTTTGCACTTCGGCTTGTAGTACTCAGAATCAAATCTTCTACTTCCAAATAGTTCTGATGATTTTGCTTCAAATGTTTTTTCTTCTTTTAATTTTAATTTATCAAGTCCTAATTCTTTTTCTAAAAGTTGTTTTGCTTGTTTGTATTTTTCATCAGCAAGTTTTCGTTTTGAAAATGCTTCTTTGACGAGTTTTTCTACGTGAAACTGGAATTCAAAAGATGGTAAAAACACCAATATCTTTTTAATTTGATCTTCACTAACTGCGGGATACATAGAAGCCATAGTTTCTCTTACTAGTTGATTTATTGCATATTTTGTTTTTAAGAAAACAAACAAATAATGCAAATTTACTTCCGTCGGTTTTAAAACACAAAAGCCTGTAGAACAAACGCTATTATCTAATTCTTTTGGTATAATTGCGACGGCATTTCTATTCGGTCGTACAGTAGATACTATAACATCTCCTGTTTGAACTAATTTTCTCGCTCTTGTTGGTGCTTTATAACCTATTATTTTCTGTGTACTGACATCAGCAACAGATGTATCAATATTGCTTATATCAATGTATATAAATTCTTTATCCGATTCTTTTGTAGGATCCCTCCTTAATTTTGATATTTCAGCAATAGAAGTAAGTTTGGATGCATTAATTTTTTCTAATCTATATCGTGTTTCAATGAATTCTGTTTTAAAATATTCAGCATCAAATCTTAGTTTGGTATAAGCTTCTGAAAATTTTGCTTCTGAAATTATCATACTAGGTCATCCCGTATTAATTTTTCAGTTATCGGAAATTCCATATTAAAATTAACCTTACAAAAATCTACAATTTTTTCTTTAATCACTTCTCTAAGTTTCTCAAAATGGACGTAAAGAATGGCATAAAATAAGTCCATAACATCTACAAGAAACCTCATACAGCTATTAAATAATATTTTATTATAGCAAAAATTAAAGATTAAACCAATATCGTCTTCATAAAACGGTTTTATTATTCTGTTTGATGGATGGATATATTTTGATAATTCTGAATAAAGTTTGTCCAACTTCTTTTCATCTTCCTCTTCTAAGGGAAGTTTAGCAATTAATCCATTTTTTCCAGTAAATCCAACTCCCAAGTTCTTCAAGATTTCAAAATAAAGTTCTTTATATTTCCACGTTTCTTCGTTTGTAAAATCTTGGGCATGCTTTTTTATGAATTTGCCAACATTTTCCTTAACTATTTTCTCTCTTTCATTTTTCTTTTTTCTATAACCTTTGACATCATATATCTCATCTCTTAACTTTAAAATCTCATATTTTAAAGATATTCCTGCTCCTATACTTACTTTTAGGTATTCTTTTGTTTTTTCGTTAATCCACTCATCTAAAAAATGTGCCCAAACAATAGTTTCAAATGCAAATCTTAAATCTCTGATTGCCTCAAAATAAGCACCTGATAGAATCTCATGATTAACCCATCGCAATTGTTTAAAGGAGTAAAAGAGAAACATAGCAGAAATAGAATTTGTTATTTCATCTTTTTGGTAATACTTGTTTATGCCAAATAGATCTATATAATTATCGAGATATTCTATAAAATATTCAACTCCCTGTTTATTTTTTTTAAAACTTTCTTTTGCCGTTTCTTTAAAATATTCTGTTTCATGATTCCAAAAATCCTCAAAAGTCATTTTTTCTTTTTCCATCATTAAAACCTCAAGTTATATTTCCTTTTGAATCCGTTAAACGCTTCTATTATTTCTGGAATATCAGATTCAATAATTGGTTTTCCTTCTTTATATTTAATTATCTCTCCCTTCTCATCTCTTTTGTAAAGTATTTTAGGTGTTTTACTTGTTAAATCATAGCCTATCCTCTCAGCAATGGCCATGAAGATGGGATAATCTTTTCTATTCAACTCTTCTAATTTTTCTTCATCCAATTTTTGTAAAAACAATACACTTGCTTTTGGATTAACTCCAGCATGCATAAATGTTCCAATAGGCATAGAAACTACTGCCAGTAATCTTGCTTTTTGTTTAATAAATTCTCTTATATGCTCTGTATTTTGATTTGTTAAATCACCGTCAGGCAAAACAATTGCCATTCTACCATGATTGTCCAATAACCGCAAACATCTCTCAATGAATAAAATATCTGGAACTTGCCCATCCAAGATTTTATTTGTTTTTATCCATCCTCCTATTTCTTTATCGTTTTTCCATTTATGGCCAAGTTCAAAGTTTTCCAAGATTCTTTTATTCGTTACTTTTCCCTTTGTCCCAAAAGGTGGATTGGTCATCAAAACTTGAAAAGTATTTGGTCTTGGTTGTATTGCTCTTGGAACTCCCATTTCTTGTGCAGTTTTTACCAAATTATCAAAACTCTCTAAAGTATTCGCTGAAAAAATTCCCGTGTGTCCATCATCATACAAAATCATGTGCATCTTTGCAACTTTTGCCAAATCAGGATTAATATCAATTCCAGAAACATAAGAATGTGCATATTCACCTATAAATTTATCTGCTTCAGTTATCCTATGAGGATTATCTTTAATAAATTTTTCTTTAATATAATTCATTCCTTTAACAAGGAAACCGCCAGAACCACAAGCAGGGTCAATAAATCTTTCATTGTCTTTTGGATTTAGCATATTTACTGCTAATTCAACAATTGGATGTGGTGTAAAGAACTCCCCTCTCTCTCCTCTTTGATGAGCATAAACAAATGTTTGAAATGCTGTTCCTTTAACATCTGCTTTAGTGTTAATCAAACTATATTTTTGGAATTGACTGACAATAAAGGCAATTGTTAAAGGTCTTAGATATATTCTTTCATTTTTCTCAAAAACATCACTATATCTTGTTTTTACTTCACTAAAAAGATTCAAAATCCTATTCACAAATGCATTTTCTTTGCCCTCTTCTAATTCTTTTAATTCTTTGTCAGTAATTCTAAACTCACATTTGGGATTTGATTTCTTTTCATCAGCCATTTTGATAAAAATTAGTTTTAGCACCTCATTAAATACCTTCTCTTTCAAGAGTCCCTCATTTGCATAAATATAATTGTGACAAATCTCAAAAACAGTTTTCAGTTCTGTTGCAGGTTTTAAATCCTTCTTATAATAAAGCCCTACATCTTCTAATGTCTCACCTTTTTTAGGAATATCTGGGATTTCTCTAAACCATGGTGCTTTTTTCAGAACCTGTAGAAATAGAATGTCTTTTCCGTTAAACCAAACTGCAAATTCTTGGGATGGTGATATTGAATAAGATCTTAATTGATCTTTTCCATCATTTTTTTCTTTTCTCTTTGTTTCAACCACTATTTTTATGTTATCAAATGTTTTTCTTTTTGAATCGTGAAAAACAACTATATCAGCAGGACCGATTTTTCTAGCTCCTTTTTGTATTAAGAACTCAATTTCAATTTGACCTTTGTCGTAGCCATATTCTCCAACTAACCTTTTTTCAAATATTTGTCTTGGTCCTTCTTCGGGCCTTGACCTAACCCATTTTCCCGTTGCATAATCTCTTAAATATCCCCTTTTTTCTATTTCATCCACTCTTTGATATTTTACTGGACTCATAGTTTCATCCTCTTTTCATATTCTTTTTCGTAAACTTCAATAATTCCCTCATCAGCAAAACTATAATGCTTTTTATTGCCAATTATTATATGGTCGTGAACTTTAATACCTGTAGAAATACATGCAAAAATAATTTCTTTTGTAAGTTTTTTATCACCTTCGCTTGGTTTTGAAATTCCAGAAGGATGATTATGAACAATAACAATTGCTAAAGCTGAATATTTAAGAGCCAATTTGATTATCTCCCTTGGATAAACACTTGATGAACTTATAGAGCCTCTAAATAAATCTACAATATTTATTATTTGATTTTGACCATTCAAAAGGATTACTTTCATTAATTCATGATCTAAATCTTGCATTGAATGATGAAGATAATTTAAAACTTCCTTTGAGCTTTCTACAATTGATTTTTGCTTAACATCTTCTTTAAGATACCTTTCAGCGAGTTCTAAAGTTGCTTTTAATTGAGCAATCTTTGCTATACCCAATCCTTTTATTGTAAGTAAATCTTCTATTTTGGCAGTACAAATTCCTCTAATCCCACCAAATTTTTCTAATATTTCTGCTGCAAGTTGAATTGCACTTTTGTCTTTAACACCTATTCTAAGAAAGATAGCAAGTAATTCCGAATTAGAAAGATTCTTAGAACCAAACTTCAAAAGTTTTTCACGAGGTCTTTCATACTCCGGTCTATTTTTTATCCAACTCTTTTCATCCATAACTATTTCATGGTCCTATTTAATTATTATAAGCATCATTTGTCCAATTTTGGTAATTATTTTTGTTCATAATTTTCACCGAATTATAAACTCATCCTCGTGTTTGTTTATATTTTTCAAGTTCTTTAATTAACTCGTCTTTCAATATTGGCAAAAGAGAATTTCTTTCAGAATCAGGTAAAAACTGGGCTAAATCATTTTTAAGCTCTTTGTTTCCCAATTTTTCAATTCTACTAATAAGAGTATTCATATTTGTATCAATATCAACTTCTGGATATATCTTCATTTTTTCTTTCACCACATCCCAATCTGCCAGCTGGCGGATATTTTTCATAACCAAATAATAAATATCATATAAATCTCTTCCTTTTCCACGAATCAAGATTGCCCTGATTTTTTCTGCTAAGATTTCCTGCCAATGTAGATGTGAAATTACAGGTAAACCACTTATTGGAAAATCAGTTTTCAATACTGTTATTTGAGTTTTTTTCACAGGTTTTTCTCTTAAAGAGAAATCAATTGCAATATTAACAGGGTATTTCTTCTCTTTTGGATAATAGGATAGAATCTTAGAAAATGAGTGATTGATTCTTTTTCTTGATGATTTTAATCTGATATCTGGAATTTCCAAATTCATTCTATCAACAATCTTTTTTATTAATTTTTCCAGACAAGTTGTAGAAATTTCTGAAGTAAAATCCAAATCCATTGAAAATCGTGAAGAACCTAAAAGCAAATGAATTGCTGTTCCGCCTCTAAAATAAATTTTCTGTGACAACTTTTCGCTATAAAGATTCTGCAAAAATAAAAGTTGAAGATATTCTCGCAGTATAGTATCTTGATTTATCCTCTTTTTTTTTGATAAATCTTGAATCTGTTCAGGTGTAATCATAATTTTAATTTTTTTAAAAATCTGTGAAAGTTAGGGTTTTTAATTTTTTTGGTCATTTCTGAAAATTTTTCATAATCAATCCTATCTAACAAAAGTTCATCGTAACTTATAATAATCCTCCCCAAGCTCATAAAGAACAGAACATCCAAAAATGCTTTTTCTGGTTCTGCAATTAGAAATCCTTCTACTTTTTGATATCCCCAAAAATAATCTTTTGAGATATGAGAATATTTAAAGGTCTTTTCGTTAATATAAATTTCCCGTGTTAATTTAGGAGTAACAGAAGTTATTTTATATGGCACCTGGACTAAAATTCCATGGAAATTTAACGCCGAAGTAAGAGAGACATAAGACGGTTGATAAAGATGATTAGCTAATTCAAAATCTGACGGTGAATTATAAGTAAAATAATAGATTCCTTTAATTGCCCTTTTTAATATCCGATCTTTTATCAAAGATTCTACTTTTTTGTAGATTGTATTATCTTTCTCAATGCCTAAAATATTCTTTATTTCAGAAAGGGTGAAAATCTTCTTCCCTGAATTTTGTAAGATTTCTATAGCCTTTATATTTTTCATATTTTATAATTCCTGTATAAATTTATACAGGTAAATGAAAATATTAAACTTTCAGCAACATTGCAATAATTTTCTATCTTTAAAACTAAAATATTCAGTTTTGGTGGCAATAATATGGTCAACAACATCAATTTCTACCTTCAACAATAGACTATAATGCGTCCAGCTCAATTCTGAACGCAGTGCGTTCACTTTTTGAAATATGTGGATTTGTTTTAACTAAGTCTAATATATTTTTAGCTTTTTGCAAGATTTTCTGACCACCTTTTCTCCGAGCTTATCTCCGACTTTTTTATCTATTTTCTTATTCCAAAAAATAATCTTAAACTACAATAATTCTTCTTTGAATTCCGGAACGATATTTTTATATTGCCTACAAGATTCAATAATATTTGTAAATTCCCGTCCCCACTGCTCAATTATATTTAATTCAGAAAAAATCCTACCAATTGTAACATTACGTAATTTGGAGAAATCTATTTTTCCAATATCATTTACGGAATAACCAGCAGGCTTAGTTCTATAATTATTGCCGTAAATAAAATAGAGTAGCAAGGAGCGTAGAGTCAAAACTCCCTCAAAAGTGCCGAACTTTTTTATTTTAATGCTCATCGTTATTTCCCTATTTAAATCTTCACAGAAAACAAAATTACAGATAATAAGTAAAAAGACAATAAATTAAATTTCTATAAAAACTTTTGTTATTTATCATCTAAGATAATATAACAAGTTTGATGAGTGATAACATTATCCTGGTTTTGCAAGGTAATGAGTCAGTTACGGGCACAGACGTGTCTTCTGATCTTCTTACTAAAACGGATAAATGTACCGCGTCCTACGTACTGCTTCGCAAATATGCTTGCGAAGCAGAGCTTCGTGGTACGAGCAAAACCTATAACTTGGTGAATTACTGTGCAGGTTTAAAATATCTTTTGTTTTTCATCTGAATAACTTATTTTCCACCCAATAAAAAATAAGGAATGTTTAGTGAGTGATAAGAAAAAAGGTCTTTTAAAATCGTTCCCTTCGACTTATAGGCGTACCATATAAAAAAAGGCATTTTGATATAAGGATAAAATATTGAGATATAATTGAGTACATCAAAGCGAACTGTTAAAAAATTATTGGGCACCGGAAATCTCAGTCCACAGCATTCTTCAGATGAGGAATATATACTCATTTGTTTACCATTTGATACGATACCATTTAAAATTGCACAGCGTGTATTTTTCCCATTAATAGATGAGCATAGTATTAAAATAAAGGCAATAATTCACCAGGCATTTTTTCCGATTATCAAGAATATTGACCCAAACCGTTTTATACCTGTTTTAAATTCTGATATTGGCAGGTCTCTGCTACCCTCAGATAGTCTGGTAAAAGAAATTTTTCAGTACAATTATATTGCAGCAGCTGATTTAAATATTGATTTCAATTTAACGACAGCATATTTCGTTAATAATAGCAATGTACAATTACGAATCGGCTTTAAATCAGATTATTCCGATTTCTGTTTTAATATGCAAATTGACAAGAAGGAAGATAATTCCATTGAATCCGGGTACATCCAAATAAAGAGCCTGATAACATCTATACATAAACAGACGACTGAGAATAATACTTGAAAAATTTCAGTAATACACAATATAAAAGTTCTGTATGAATTTTATTATAAAAGGTAATTAAAATAAGCGTTTCATGCGTTTTAAGAGTAATATTTTTACATAAAATAAAATATTAAAAAAATCTAAAATTTCTCTTGACCAACTGGGCTTAACAGTTTATATTTACCGCCGCAATTATTGAGGAGTGACAATGGAAGATTTAGCTTGCCCAGAATGTGGTCAGCCATTATCGGAAGAACAATTAAAAAAATCTTTAATTTGTCCACACTGTAAGAAAAATTTACGAAATCCCAAATATTTAAATTTCCTCGAGTTACTCGTTTTCTATGATATAGTAGATGATATAGATTTCTTTGATATGAGTCTATATGGAGATGAAATGTTAAAGGAAGAACTGGAAGATTATGATGAGCCTGAAATAGATCCGTCTAAGTTTGAAAAGCGTAAGGAAGTCTGGGACGAATTTGAAGAGGAATTAGAACGCGAAAAAAGTCTTCAAAATGAGAATGAAGAAGATGCATGGAATATTTTTGGGGATAACATCGCAATTATTGATGATTGGGAGGACGAATCCCATGAAGATAATTCAGTAAATGAATCTTCCGATAAACCCAAGAAAAAACCTAAAAAGAAGAAAAAATAATCAGGTTTACAATTTGGGATTTTTAACAAGGAGATATTGTGGATCAAAAAAAGCAGGTTACTCAGATAAAAATAGAGCTACCCGAATCAAAAGCTGAAGGTAACTATAGCAACTTTACGGTAATATCACATTCAGGCGCAGAATTTGTCATTGATTTTGCCAGAGTTATGCCAGGAGCTCCCAAAGCTGTCGTTCAAAGCAGGATTATTATGACTCCAATACATGCAAAAACTCTGCTTTATACACTTAGAGACAACATTGCTAAGTTTGAGTCAAAGTTTGGTGAAGTCAAAATGCCCGATAAAGAGAGAAATTTGCCGTTCGGTATTCAGCCAATTCCACCTGATAAATTGCCTAACTGAAGATTAGTAAAAACCAGGTATCTAATTTTCCGGTGGGTCGCCGCAGCATTTTAAATTCCTTTCAAAATATTCACAAACCTTCTGGAATAAATTTATATAGCTTCCATCTAATTTGATACAATCGCTTTCACACGGATAGAAAATGAAATCAACAGATTTTCCGTTTGTAATAGAAATAGAATAGAGGTGGTGTTCGTTAGGGATATCTTTTGTTGAGGTAAAGAAAATATGCTGACCGGAATCATCTACTTTATAATCAATATCATTCCATTTACCGCATGTTAAAGCAATAATCTGCCTGCTTTCGATTGGAATTGCGTATAGATGGTTAAAGCCATTTTTGCCGGCACCAAATGACATCTTTTCCCCGCTCTCAATCCAGAAGAGATTATTTCCGAAGTCGCCGATCCATTTTTTACTGTGTTCGCAATATTAATGTGCCCAGATCACCTGATTTTGTATTTGATAAAATGATGTATCTCTTTTTCAAGTCGTGGGTGATAGTTTTAAATGCAAGGAAATTGTCATAAAGTAACCATTTTATCTCTCGGATGAATGTCCCTGAATTGTTCTCCTGAATTATTCCATAGGAATGCAATTTTAGAATCGTCCGGTGACCATCTGATTTCTTCCGGGGAGTCCAACAGATTCTGGGATGTGCGAATATAAAATCCAGCCCAATTTTTTCATGGGAATAAAGTGTGTAAAACATAAAAATCAGCAGCGTTAATATCCTTTTCATTATTAGCTTCATATTGTTAAATATTTTCTATGTCATATATACTTACTTCCAATCACTTTTTTCATTTGTGCCTTTCCATTGGATGACAGATTGGTGCTTAAGTCTCTGCCGCTGGCTTATCCAGAAAACCTTTGGCAAATTGCATGAATCTATATACATCCGGAAAGTTTGTTACTAAACCCAACGAAACACGAATTGCACCTGCGCTCTTTCCATCAATTTTCTGTATCACCGTGATAAATTGTTCGAATGTCATTCTTTCTTTATTCTTGAAACAATCTTTTAATTCATTTTCAGTTAGACCGTGAATTGATTCGCTTACACCAGGATTGCAAAAACAGCCGGTACGTAATGAAATATTTGCCCTATTGGCTAATGCTTCAACTTGCCGGTAATCGATAAGTTTTTCCTGCGGATCATAGAAATTGAATGCAATTGTTCCTCCACGCATATTCATATCTGTCGGTCCATAAATCCGAATCAGTGGTAGTCCATTACTATGATGTAAAGACAATAATTGTTTTAACAGCCAATCTGCTAAACAGTTAACACGTTCATGGATTATTTCTATTCCGATAATTGCTATATGCTTGAGTCCTATTTCTACGGCTGGCAGATTGAGGTAATTAACCGTACCATCCTCAAAAGCCACTTCATCCTCTGCCAGGTAATGTCCTTCTCCCTGTACCGAAGAAATAGTAATAGTTCCTCCGGAAAACCAGGGACGCTTAAGTTTATGCAATTTCTCTTTTCGAGCAAGTAAACAACCCACGCCAGTCGGATATCCAAACATTTTATAAAAAGAAATTGGTACAAAATCGGGATGCCACAAACTTAAGTCAATACGGTTTGTAGGAGCAAAAGCCGCAGAATCTATAATAACGTCCCAACCTTTATCCTGTGCGATGGCAATCCATTCCAACGGATGCTGTACACCGGAAAAGTTAGATTGGGCGGGATAAACAAACAAATTATGATGGTCTTTTTGGGAGCGTTCAAAATAATCAAATAATTTATCCGTATCTACTCTCAAATCTGGTGGTGTGATGGGTACATAATTTACCGTAGAGTTTTTAGCATGGGCATACTCACGAATACCGTTAACGGAGTTATGATTATCAAAAGTCATTAGAAGTTGACTACCTGATGAAAAAGGATAGGATTCTGCTACAAGTTTAATTGCTCCGGTAGCATTCGTAGTAAAAATTATCACATACTCATCGGGCGATGCGTTGAAGAATTCAAGTACGCAGGAACGAGCTTTCTGTACTAATGCTGTTGATGCTAATGAACTTGGATTATTAGAATGAGGATTACCGAATACGCCCTGTCTCAATATCTCTAAATGCTTTCGGAGTTGCAAATCGGCATACTGTCCACCACCAGTGTAATCAAGATAAATCTGGTTATTAATGTCTAACCGAGAATATTCTAACTTACGTAAGTTGTCTAAGGAATTTGTTCTTTTAAAAGAGGGAAAATTATTTTGAAAATCAGCAAATGCATTTTCCATTTTCTCTGGAATATAATCAAGTAGTGGTACAATAGACTTTTTCATTTATAACTTTCCTTTATGTTATTCACAAATATAATATACAAATTTAATTGTTAAAATTCAGAGACACTTTTGACATTTCGAAAGATTTAATACATGTTTTTAGTAACCAGAATTTTTGCTTTGTTCTTTAGGATTCTCCACGAGACGAGGAGCAGAGAGACCTGTCTACGTCTACCTGTGCGTATCCCTGTCTGTGTCCGCAGGACAGGCAGGCGGAGCAATCTATTAAAAACAAGTACTTATGACCCGGGAGATTGCTCCTTCTGATAAATCAGGAACGTCTCTAAGAGACCTCTGTCCCAAAGGGATCTCTTCGAGACGAGGCAATGAGAGCTAATTCAGACTTTTTATCTCATGGAAATCCCGTTGGGACAATTTTATCCAAATTAATAAAAAAATAAATTTGTAGGTTTATGATAATATACTGAAGAAGTCTGACAAACAATTGCCGGGCTTCTTTTTAAAAATGATTGTGGTATTGCTAAATTCTCAATTGGAACCTCTGTGGGAAATTTTAATATCCTTATAAGTTTCAATTTTAAATATTGAAACGGGACGGCTTATTTGATATAAACCAATTTTTTCGCTAAGAAGACTCCCCCTGTTTTTAACTCGTAGATATAGATTCCCCCCGGGACTGTTTTGCCAAATTTATCTTTACCATTCCACGATATTGATTTGTTACCCTTATTCTGGTTCGTATTAACAAGATCAACGATGTGATGTCCTAAAAGATCATAGATTGAAATCGTAATATGGCTTTTTCCCCCAATGTAATATGGAATTGTTGTATAAGAATTAAACGGATTGGGAAAATTTTGATGTAGTGAGTATAAAGATGCAGTTTGTATATTACTTGAGTTATCTTTTATTGAATTTTGTTGGGAGGAATAAAATGCAAAGGAACCCGGACATGCCCCAACTGTAAAACTTCCTATTTGGTTACCCAAAGAGTCTAACACTATAATATCATCAGGTGCAATATAATCACTTAAGCCGAAATAAATATAACCATTGTAAGATGCCATTGAATAAATGCCACTGAGATTACCAATTAGCCCTGATTCTTCAATCGTCAGGGAATCGGACAATGGCACAATACCGGTAGAATAAGTAAAATATATTTTATCATTATAGAAAGTTATGTCAGAATCATAGATATACGTCTGTCCGTAATCTTTCTTGGTTACTTCACCTGTTAAAAGGTCTATCCTTGACATGCCAATATATGAATTATATGAAGCATCAAAGTAAGTACTTACAACATACAGAAATCCGTCATGAATTAACATTTGACCTGGACCGTCAATAACCTCAAATGTGTCCGTAATAGTAGGTTCAGTATTTATAGAAATTTCAAAAATTTGATGACCTGCCGACCAGTCTGAGTTCTGTTTAATTGAGGTATATAATTTGCCGTCACTGAATACTATATCCTCTGGTTGCCCAACATCGGATAAAACAAGAGTATCTAGTAAAGTACCACTATCAAGATCTATAACTAAAATACCATGTAAATTCCAGCATGTTAAGTATCCAATTCCTTCAACAACTTCCATTTCACGTGGACTTGCTCCCAGAACAGAGATAGTCATTTCATAATGAATGCTATCTGATAAATCCACAACTTCTATTGTATGTGAGTTATTCATAATGATATAAAGCTTATTGTTGTAAATAGTCATTGATTGGCCAACGTCTCCGAGAGGATTTGCAATGGAATCCCAATGAATAGGACCTGTAATTTGATTTAAGTCTTCATTTAAAATCCATAGTGAAGAATTTAATTGAGTCATGTTTCCCTCACACAGAATAAATACATTGGTTTGTGCAAGAATGGTTACAGGGATTAGCAAAATCACAAGTAATAGTTTGTTCATTTTTCTCTCCTCTTTTTAATGTTGATAGCTTATTGTCATTCTAAATGTTCTACCTGGTTCTGGATAACCCTTGATTGTTTCATATCTTTTATTTGCCAGGTTATCCATGGCAAAAACAATAATTATATCTCCAGAAGGTCTTTTCCATGTATATGCACAGCTGGTAAATATGAGTACTACTTCCGATAATATCACATCTTCTGGCCAGGAATACATAGATATTCTTTCGCTTGTATGATGTATTTGAAGATGAAAGGATAGCGGTTCGGGCTCACAGTTTATACCTACTGCAGCGGTTTGTTCCGGTGCATATCGAAGCGGTTTTCCATAGCAATCACCTGGAGATAAGTCTTTGGTTCTATTGCTGCTATAATGAGCAAAAGCTTTTAATGGTAAATTTGGACTATTCCAGCGATAAATTATTTTATATCCATTCCTGACTGCATGCTGAATATTTTTAGGCTGCCAATAAGAACTAATTGGTGTCCATTGAATTAAATCATCACTGGATTTATAAAATAATAAAATTTCAAGATCGGAATCCTGGATTAAATGACATTTGATATCAAGACTTATATTGTCGGTATGTTCCGGCTTCAAATTCGGGTTCCCACCAGGAATCCAATAGAGATCATTAAAGGTAGGATAGCGAAAATATCTGCCTTGATGAATAGTTAATGATTTGATAAAAAGAAAATTGAATGACGTCAGCAATTTCAGTTCATAAGTGCTTTCATGATATAGATTCGGCGAAATGTCGTAACAGTAAGCAGGTTGAAATTTAAACGTTTTTGAAATATGATAAGGAATTGTAATTGCAGTGCTATAACTAATTCTAGAATGATTATGTGTATCTTTGCTTTTAAGCCCATCTTTTTTAGTTTCAAAAAGCAAATTTACCCCAATTTTTTCGTTAATTTTTTTCTCTTGATTCAGTATTACCTGCCATGTGCTTAGCCTATGAAAACTATTTACTGCAATCATTGGATTTTTGTATTGCTCATATGAATATCTATACATAGTTTGGATATAACCATGTCCCTTTTTGTTAGTCCATCCGAATTTTACACCAATTATTTGTAGTTTATCATCTCTACTAGCATTTTTGCTCGGATTCCACGACTGTCCGGCTATACCTCTGTTCTGATTAGACAATAAGTAGAGAAAACGAAGAAATGCGCGTTTCTGAATAACTGTGTTAAACCGGGCTGATATGAATTTTTGGTCAAAGTAGTTGTTCTCACGCTTGAAACTTTCATTTCTCCATTTGAAAGGATAATTGCCATCATCATGTCGTTTCCCTATCAAAAAGTTTCCAAACCACTGGTTTTTGTTGAGGTTTAAAGTGCCATGGATAGAACTATGTTCATAACTTCCAGTGCTTAGTGACAATCCGGTTTTCCCAGACCAGGGGTTTAGATGTATAGTACTTTCATTGCTACCCGAGCCGTAAAAATTTTCATCCTGGGGTATATAACTTACGTTCTCCACAAAAGGACCGGGAAGTTGGGACAGGTCCATTTCACCATTTTGGGCATTGGTCAGATCAAATCCAGAAACCATAACTTTGGTTTGTGAAGAAGGTCCTCCATCAAGACTTAATGTAGTAATTCCAGCTGGTCCTCCGTAGGATCGGATTGAAAGTCCGGGAATGACAGCAAGTAATTGTCGGTGCTCAATATCTCCTAATTCAGGTGATTTGAATATCTCAGCCATTTTGTGGTTCCTGATGTCTATTTGGTCTTTTTTAGCAGATACTTTTATCTCTTTTAGCAAAACTGGATTTGTTGTAAGTATTATGTAAAGTAAGTTATTCTTTTCTGATAATCTGATTGTTTTTGTTTTGAAACCAATGCGGGAAAATCTTACTGAATCGTTTTCTTCAAAGGAAAATGGAAGTGTGAATTCACCGTTTTCGTCGGTAATTGTCCATAAATTTTTTGTTGAATTATTAATAAAAACATAGGAAACGGAATTGTTGCAAGAATCGACAACCATACCTTTCCACTGGTTTCCAGCATTAAGTGTAAGCAGGGGATATACGACTAATGCTAAAATTAAGGTATTCCTCAAGGGATATTCAATATGATGAATGCAGTAGTTGCCTATGAAAAATTTAAGAGTGGATTTGAAAAAGTAGTAGTGTGAAGATTTTAATAATTTTTTAAACAATTCAACCCTCTAATGCCCGCGCATTTTGGATTAAAGTAATTTCAAACAGGTGTCCTGGCTTCCGGCATCCAGCTCTCTGCGCCTTCCAATCCCTATTTATTTGGATCGTGACATAATGCAGAAAACGCTCCGGTTACAGTAGCGGGGCTGCACATGATTTTCACATGTTTCCCTATTTTTAATCACGTTTTAAAGTAACGGTTTAATATATATCTTTCAATCCTGGAAGTCAAGAAGATTATAGGATAGCCTTGCGGATGACTGAACAGCGAAAACAAATAAACTGTCTAACTTTAATGATACCAACAAACTGGAAACATACAATGTAGCCGAAGCGCTGTTAAAATGTCTTAAAAATAATTTCTACGCCTTTATAGTGATCAACTATGCAAATGGCGATATTGTTGGTCACACCGGTGATTTTAATGCGGCAAAACAAGCAGTGGAAATTGTAGATGAATATGTAGGAAAAATAGTCAAGAGACTTCTGGAGTTAGATGCTCATATACTTATTACAGCTGACCATGGCAATTCAGAGCAGATGATCGATTATGAAACATGGATACTGAAAACGAGCCATACTACATTTCCTGTTGAATTGATATATGTTGCCCGAGATTCTTTAGGTAGAAAACTTCTTGACCGAGGAAAACTGTCCTATATTTCGCCTACTGTTTTGTATTTACTCAGTTTGGAAATTCCCAAAGAGATGACTGCTGATGTTTTGATCAAGGATTAGAAAATCCTATTTGATTGTCACAGCTGACGGATTAAAGCGAGTTTATTTGTGATTGCAATAATTTTCCTGCGATTTGTCTCGCAAGAGACCCCTTTGGGGAAATTTGGTATCCCTTTATTCCCGTAAAACCAAAGCCCATTTGACCTCGCTACGCTCGCTTTAAAATGGGTTTGTTTGAAATTTGCTCCGAAGGAGCCTCTTTTAGGCACTTTGATATTTGATATTTGAAATTTGAAATTCCCTTATACCCTTTTACCTTATTCCCTTTATTTTCTTTGATTTTAAGTTTCTCAAAAATTATTGGCACTATTTTTACCGTTATAAGCTTTAATAATCTCCTTCACCAACCTATGTCGAACGACATCTCCTTCGTCGAAATAAATAAAATCTATACCGTCTATATTTCTTAAAATATTTTTAGCTTCTATCAATCCTGAATTCTGTCTATTCGGAATATCTATTTGTGTAATATCACCTGTAATAATTGCTTTCGAATTAACACCGAGTCGTGTAAGAAACATCTTCATTTGCATACTGGCTGTATTTTGTGCTTCATCGAGAATAACAAAGGCGTTGTTTAATGTTCTCCCCCTCATATATGCTAACGGTAGAATTTCGATTACATGTTGCTCGGTCAGAGATTTTATTTTTTCTAAGGGTAGCATATCTTGAAGAGCATCATATAATGGAGCGAGGTACGGCTCAATTTTTTCTTTGAGGTCTCCCGGTAAATATCCCAGACTTTCGCCAGCTTCAACCGCCGGTCGAGTCAGTATTATCCGCTTAACATCGTGATTGCGGAATGCAGATATAGCTATTGCAACAGCAAGATAGGTTTTTCCGGTTCCAGCCGGTCCTATACCAAATACAATATCGTTTTTGAGTGTTGACTGGTAATACTTTTCTTGATTAGGTGAGCGAGGTTTCACAGCACCGTTTTTTGTAAATAGTATAACGGTATCAGGTGTAATTTCTCCTTTTAACTTTTGTCCACCGATTTCCACATTAATTAGTGCTACAACATCGTTTTCATCTACAAATCCTTTTTGATTAATTGTTAAAAGCATTTCGCCTAAAATCCGATCTACCTGCTGAATACATTTCTCATCGCCTTCGAGGGTTATTTTATTTCCCCTTGCAAAGATGTTCAATGGGAAGCTTTTCTCGATAAGTTTAAGAAAAACATCGTTCACTCCGAATACCAAAAAGGGGTTCACTCCCTTTAATTCAATAACTTTTGATGTCATTATATTTAATCCTTAATAAAGATGATTTCATAATCACTGTTTTATTGCAATTCCTAATTCTTTTAACTGCTGCTCATCCACATCTGTAGGGCAGCCGTCCATTAAAGATGAAGCGCTTGTTGTTTTTGGGAAGGCTATTACCTCCCTGATATTATCAACTCCCGCTAAAATCATTACAAGTCGGTCAAATCCGAGAGCTATTCCGCCATGGGGTGGAGCACCATAAGACAGAGCATCCAGAAGGAAACCGAACTTTTTGCGTGACTCTTGTTTACTTATTCTCAATACTTCAAACATTTTTTCCTGCATCTCTACGTTATGATTTCTAATACTGCCGCCACCAATTTCCTGCCCGTTAATTACAATATCGTAAGAGCGTGAATGAGCTTTTTCCGGTTCTTTATCCAGCAGCTCCGTATCTTCAGGAACTGATGAAGTAAACGGGTGGTGAGTTGCAAGATAACGCTTTTCTTCTTCACTCCACTCAAGCAGGGGAAAGCGTATCACCCAAACCGGTTGAAAAGTATCCGTTGGTATTAAATCTAATTTTTTTGCGACTTCTAAACGTAGATTTCCAAGTGCCGAATATGTAATATTCTTTTGGTCTGCTACAAACAGCAATAAATCACCGATGTCTGCTTTAAACTCGTGTATTATTTCTTTATCAGCAGAAGAAAGAAATCTGGCAATTCCACTCTCTAAGCCATTTTCGGTGACTTTTGTAAATGCCAATCCTTTAGCACCAAGATTCCGAGCCTTTTCAGTTAATTTATCAATTTCTTTTCTGGAAAGTTTTGCTCTACCAGGAACGCATACTCCAGCAACAACTCCGTCATTATCAATTACAGATTTGAAGACTTTAAAATCTGTTTTGTAGGTAATTTTATTTAGTTTGTGAATTTCCATACCGAATCTCATATCAGGTTTATCAGAGCCGTAAAGTTCTATTGCCTTTTCGTATGTCATGCGCGGGAAGGGATTTACCAGTTCAATTCCGATTACTTCTTTAAATACATGTCTGAGCATTGACTCTGTAGATTGAATTACATCTTCTTCTTCAATAAATGACATTTCGACGTCAATCTGTGTGAATTCCGGCTGTCTATCAGCACGGAGGTCTTCATCGCGAAAGCATTTGACAATCTGGAAATATTTATCAAATCCTGAGATCATCAAGAGTTGTTTGTAAGTCTGCGGAGATTGAGGAAGAGCATAAAATTTGCCTTTGTGAATTCTGCTCGGTACAAGATAATCCCTTGCTCCTTCGGGAGTACTTTTCATCAAAAAAGGAGTTTCGATTTCGTAGAAATTGTTCTTTATGTAATATTTTCGTACACTTTGAGCGGCAGAATGTCTAATTGCAATTGTTCGTTGTAAATCCTTTGTACGCAGATCAAGATATCTATATTTTAGTCGCAAGTCTTCGAGACCGGTAGAGCGGTCAGTTACAAGGAAGGGCAATGTTTTTGCCTTATTCAGAATTTCTAACTCTTGTGCGAGAACTTCAATTTCACCTGTGGACATTTCACGATTTGGGGAGGCTTGAGGGCGAATCCTTACAACTCCTCTAACAGCTACAACATCTTCAGCACCTAACTTCTTCGCCTTATTTAGAAGTTTTTCTCCCATTTCGGGACCGAAGACAATTTGTGTTAGCCCATATCTATCACGCAAATCTATAAAACTCAGTCCGCCGTGATCCCGTTTGCGGTTTACCCAGCCGTTTAAAACAACGGTTTGTCCTGAATTTTCTCTTCTTAATTCACCGCACGTTACTGTTCTTTTTAACATATTTTTATGCCTTTACCTCGATTTTAATTTTATTTATCATCCATTCAAAGAATCCGGTTAAAATTAAACACATATTTTTATTATCAAAACAATGAATTGGGTCTGCCTACATATAAAAAATCCAGTGATACAATTGATAGTGAAATAAACTATGATTGATTTCGTTTTTCTGTAAATTTCTTAGATTATCATTGTCATTCGCAAAACAAAGTATCTTGAATTCTTTGCCAATAATATGGTAAATTTCTATTGCTTGTTGTTAATGCCCTATTTTTTGCTTTTACTGTTTGTTACTTTTCATTATTACTCGATTTGTAAATATAGGGTTATTTTTTCTAAATAATTACGATTATAATGTATTTTGCAATAAGTACTATTATTAATGAACCTTTTTTCATTGGGGGTAGGTTATGAATTTATATGAAATTTTACACGAAGAATGTATTCGAGTCGATTTTAAACCTTCTGATAAGATTTCAGTTTTGAAAGAAATTGCGAAATTATCCAAAAGGAATTCCATACTTGACAATAAAAGTGAAGATGAAATTTTACAAGGATTACAGGATCGAGAGAAATTAGGCTCAACTGGATTTGGTAATTATATTGCTATTCCACATTGTGCTTTAGACGGAATATCTGATTTTGTAATAGGCATTATAACAGTTCCTGACGGTGTAGATTTCGAATCATTAGATAGAAAAAAAACAGAACTGTTTGTTTTTATTGTTGTGCCGAATGATAGGAGAAACGAGCACATACGGTTATTATCTAAAATCTCCAGTGTCTTACGCGATCCGGAAAAGGTGAATGAAATGTTATCAGGGAAAAGTCCTTCAGTTGTTCGTGAAAGTTTTTTACGTCATACAGTTATCGAGGAAGAAGTTAAAGAAACAAAGGAGTATAGTCTGTTTTATGTGGTTATTCAACTGGAAGAAAAATTTAATGACATACTTGAAATATTTACCGAGACCGATGAATGTTCAGTTACTGTTATTGAAGCCAATGATGCAAGTAAGTATCTTTATTCGCTACCTCTTTTTTCAAGTTTTTGGAGCGATAAAGATAAGGGTTTCAGCAGAGTAATAATTGCCGGAGTAAAAAAATCCCTTTCAAATGAAGTATTGAGAAGAATCAATATGGTTATTGAGGACTTAGAGGAAAAATCAGGCATTTTGGTTTTAGTACACGATGTTTTTTATTTCAATGGCTCACTTAACATTTAAATAAAGGTCTGGAATGGAGGGGTTAATAAACTATTTAAATGACTTTACGATGCCGATAATATTATTGATTGGGCTTACGATTATATTCGGATTTTACTTTGGCCGTAATATGAAGTTTATAAAATTGCCATCAATAATAGGTTATATGCTTTTGGGTGTTATTTTAGGTCCATCAATTTTAAACATAATGAGCGACGGACTGCAGGAGCAGTTATCATTTATTACTGAAATAGCTTTAGGTTTTGTTGCATTTAGTATTGGACTGGAACTTAAATTTTCTTCATTAAAAAAATTAGGTATTAGTATCATTTACATTATTTTTGCTGAGTCCTTTGGAGCATTTATATTGGTATTTTCAGGATTATATTTACTGACTCGCAATTTACCACTTGCATTAATTTTTGCTGCAATTGCTCCTGCAAGCGCTCCGGCTGGTACGGTTGCCGTGATACAGGAATATAAAGCAAAAGGGAGCTTAACTAAAGCGCTTTATGCCGTAGTTGGCTTTGATGACGGTTTGGGGATAATTATTTTTGGATTTGCTGCGGCTATTGTCCGCGCTGTTCTTTTGCGGGAAACCGGTGCGGTTTCTGAGAATTTCTGGTCAATGATGCTTTATCCATTCAAAGAAATTATATTTAGTTTTTTACTTGGTGGAATCATAGCAACAATATTTTCTTTATTGACAAGGAAGTTGCAGAATGCCGGGGATATTTTAATTTTAATATTTGGATTTATTCTTGCTTCAAATGGGATTTGTACAGTTTTTCATCTTTCTCTCATTCTTACAAATATGGTATTTGGAATGATAGTTGTCAATACCCAGTCTCATTCATTACTTCAAAAAATACATGATAGATTACCACTTGTTATGCCTTTGTTATTTATTTTGTTTTTCACCTTGGCGGGAGCTAATCTTCATTTAAATGTTCTACCTTCACTTGGGATTTTAGGAATTGTATATGTTTTAACTCGTTCAGGTGGGCTCATCGCAGGTGCAAAAATAGGTGCAATAGTTGGTAAGGCTGAAGATAAAATAAGAAAATATCTTGGGTTGGGGATTTTATCTCAGGCAGGTGTTGCTATTGGTTTAGCTCTAATTGTTAAGCATGAATTCAAAGGGCTTGGCAAAATTGTAGAAGTTGTTAATGGCACTAATATTACTTCAGGAGATAAACTTGGTGCAATAGTAATAACTATTGTTACCGCAACCTGTATTTTCTTTGAGATTATCGGTCCTATATTGACTAAAATTGGTTTAGAAAAGGCTGGTGAAATAAATAAGGATTTAAAGGGGTAAGCGAAAGTCGAGAGTAAAAGAGGGTACTTTCGAAAGGTAAATTTTAGACTATATTAATTTTGCAAAAGATTCACTAATAATGATTGTTAATACTTCTTTTTTTGAACATAGTATATGGAATAGTCTAAATTGCAAATTATGTTTTTGAAACAAAATTGATGAATTCGTCCCAATGGGATCTCCATGAGATAAAAAGTCTGAATTAGCTGTCATTGCCTCGTCTCGAAGAGATCCCTTTGGGACAGAGGTCTCTTAGAGACGATCCCGATTCATCATGTAAAGAATCCTCCAGGGATTATTGCATTTGCTAAGAATATAAAAATCCCGCAAAATATAAGGGTAAGTGGGAGGAACCCTTTACTGAAATTGCGGGATGTATTTAAGCTACAATACTGACTATTTTCCTGTCACGTCCTTTTCTTCCAAACTTTACTGTACCATCAATAAGAGCAAAAAGTGTGTAATCACCACCAACACCGACATTATCTCCGGGGTGGATTCTTGTGCCTCGTTGACGGACTATGATAGAGCCAGCGGTAACATTTTGTCCACCGAATCGTTTTATACCTAACCTCTGAGCATTGCTATCTCGACCGTTTCTTGAACTTCCAACACCTTTTTTATGTGCCATTTTTATCAGCTCCTATATTCTCATTTAATTTCTCGACTTGTGCTTCTTCGGGCTTAGGCTTTACTTTTGAAACCGCCTTTTTTGTCTGCTTTTTTTTTGCCCCTGTTTTGAACTCACCTACTTCAAGTACACAGAAAGGTTGACGATGTCCACGTTTTACTTTGTATCCTTTTCTACGTTTCTTTTTAAATACAATTATCTTATCTGCTCGTTTGTGCTTTTTAACAACAGTTTCGACAGAGACACCTCTGACATAAGGTTTCCCAATTTTTACTTTTCCATCCTGTCGAATATAAAGAATTTTGTCCGCAGTATATTTAGTTCCCTCTTCAACATCAATCTTCGGTACCGAAACCTTTTTCCCGGGCTCTAAAATAACCTGTTGACCTGCAATTTCTGCGATAGCGTAATTCATTTTTTCCATAAGACTCTCTTACTTTCCTCTTTAAAAAAGCTGGTGAATTTATGTATTCCATTGAGATTTGTCAAGTCTAATATTCATCAGTAATATCTTTTCCTGTTTTTACAGAAAACACTCTAAACTCATTAATATTTACTGAAGAATCTTCGTAAATTTTTATCCGGAGTAAATTTATCAACTGTATTCTTTTAAGTAGGTTCCCGGTTGATTTTCTAAGATACTCTGCAATTTCGGGTTGAACATGCAAATGCAACCTTCTTTCTTTAGACTTTACTTTAAAGCGTCTAAACCAGCTTTCAATTTTAGTTACTAAAGACTCTTTTGAAGTAATTCGACCTGAGCCATGACATGTTGGACACTCCTCACTTACAGTATATAATAGATTTACGCGAACTCTCTGCCGTGTCATTTCGAGTAGACCAAATTCCGAAATTGGGGACAAAGATACTTTTGCTCTATCTTTTTTCAATTCACGTTCAAGTTCCTGATATATTTTCTTTTTATTTTCCTCCTCTTCCATATCAATAAAATCAATTACAATCAATCCACCGATATCGCGAAGTCTGAGCTGCCTGGCGATCTCTTTTGCTGCCTGGAGATCAATCTTTAATGAATTCTTTTCGTGGTCTTTTTTCCCTATAAATTTTCCACTATTTACATCAATTGTAGCCATTGCTTCAGTATGTTCAATTACGATAAATCCACCACTTTTCAGCCAGACTTTTTTATCAAGGGATTTTTCAAATTCCTTTTCAATATTATTTTGCTCAAAAAGAGGATTTCTCGAATGGTAATATTTTAGTTTATCAATAAATTCTGGTGATACTGACTTAATATATGCATGTAAATTTTTATACAGATACTTAGTATCAACAATGATTTTATTTACATCTGGAGTAAGCAGGTCACGAATAACAGATGCTGCCATTTCCATATCGCTATAAACACAAATTGGTGCGGTTTTTTCTTTTACATTCTCCTCTATGCCGTGCCATATTTTCATCAAATTTTGAAGTTCAGCATTTAGTGTTTTTTTATCTTTCCCCTTAGTAATTGTTCTTATGATCAGACCAAAATTTTTAGGTCTTATTGAATCCGCAATCCTTCTCAGACGCTTTTTTTCAGAGACGTTATATATCTTTTTTGAAATTCCGATAAAATCAACATCTGGAACAAGTACAAGAAATCTTCCGGGAATAGAGATATCAGTTGTAACTCTAGCTCCTTTTGTACCGAAAGGTTCTTTAATCACCTGTACAAGTACATCCTGTCCTTTTATTAGATTAATTTCTCCAGTTTGAGGAACTCTACGTCTGCGAGGTTTTAGACCTTTCTTTTCTTCTCTGTCCTCTTCATCATCATGACTTATACTTTCCATCATCGTAGTAACCGATGTTGGGTCACCTATCTCCGAAAAAGGGAGAAATGCATTCTGAGTATCACCAATATCAATAAAAGCAGCTTGAATTCCCTGCACAACATTTTCAACTTTTCCTTTGTAAATATTGCCAACCATTCTTGTTCTTCCCGGTTTCTCAACAAAGAATTCTACTAAATCTTCATTTTCAAGAATGGCTATTCTTGTCTCTTTTGATGTTTCACTAATAAGTATTGTCTTGTCCATTGTAAAATCCTGTTAAAATCTTTTATAACTCTTTTAAATATGTTTTTAATCTATGTACCTGAGTGGGAAATTTCTCTATATTTAATTTCTTAAGTATCTCAATTATTCTTACAGTTTTCCCATCTTCTACATTTACTTTTACAAGTAATTTTCGATCTTTTCTTGAAATAGAACTGATATATTTACGAATATCAATTCGCTTTGTTTCTTCACCTCGCTTCCTGCTGATAGCAAGTTCTTTCTTAAACAACAAATTATTTATGGCATCATCAATATTTCGCGGCAATTCAGCATAAAAAGTCACTTCATAATCTATTCCATTAGTTAAACTGGAGATTGCAGGAGATTTTAATGGTATTTCTAAAGAATTGATAACTTTTAAACCATTAGGAAGATTATCATTAATACATTCACATAGCTCAGGAACTCTATTCTTTAAGGTTATTTCGATATATTCTTCCTCTGAAGTGTATCCAAGAGGTAGTGAAAAACCCGTAGAAATCTTTGGCCTTTTATTAAACCCCTGGGAATAGATAAGGTTCAATTTAGCTCTCCTAAAAGCTTGTTGAAATATTCGAAGTATATCGAGCTGTGATGTAAATTTCATCTCCTTTCCTTTTCGATATTTCAGGCGGTATTTTACAGGTTCAACCTCTTTATCATTTTTCTCAATAAGATTATCAGATGTTGTCCCCTTATTACCGCCAACAATTATCATATCCAAAATGTTAGGTTTACAAACACCGCATCCGGTACATCCATTGCGGCAGTCAGGTGTTATCTCACCCATATATGATTTTTCTCGTTCACTAAGAAGATACTTTTTACTTATTAAAGGGTCTATAATATCCCATGATAAGGCTTTATCCTCTTTTCTTTCTGATATGTATTTTTGAGAATCAACGCCAGCTTTCTTAAAAGCAGTGTCCCAGACTTCAGCTGAAAAATATTTATGCCAGGAATCGAACTTTGCACCATGTTTCCATGCCTCAAATATTACATTTGCTATTCTTCTATCGCCCCTTGAAATCACGCCTTCTATTTGTGAGCATATAGGATCACGAGCCATCACTTTTATTTTTCTTAGCGACCTGAGTTCAGGTTTTACAAAGTCCAGTTTGTTCTGGATCTTTTCCACAGAATCTTGTTCTTCCCATTGAAAGGGAGTAAACGGCTTAGGAATAAATGTCGAAAGCGTTACATTGAGAGAAAGTCTCCCCTTTCCAATTTGAAGAACCTTTCCTGAAAGCTCAATAACAGCATCAATGTCAGCTTCAGTCTCTGTTGGAAGACCTAACATATAGTAGAGTTTTATTAATCTCCAACCATTCCGCAATGCTATTTCTGTAGATTGTAACAAATCCTCATCTGTAACATTTTTATTAATAACATGCCTGAGTCTTGAGGATCCAGCTTCAGGAGCAAATGTTAATCCTGACTTCCGTGTCTGCTTAGCCAACTTTGTTATTCTCTCAGTAAAACTATCAAGCCGAAGGGATGGGAGAGAAATTGATATATGCTGAGCAATCAAATTATCTAAAACTTTGCTAGCAAGATTATCTAATCCTGTATAATCTGATGTAGAAAGAGAAAGCAAAGATATATCGTTATAACCAGTTTTCGGTAGTGATTTCTGAATTTGGTCTACGAGGTCTTTATAAGGTCGCTCCCTAACAGGTCTATAGATCATACCTGCCTGGCAAAACCTACATCCTTGTGTACATCCACGCATAATCTCAATCACCAGACGATCCTGCACAATTTCAACAAGCGGCATGATAGGAAAATCCGGGTAAAAATCAGGTAAAAGCTTTGAAACTCTAAGAGATTTCACTTTTTCAGGAACATACTCAAATATTGGATGAGCTGGATTTAATAGGTCCTTTTCTTCCATATCAATTTCATAAAGAGCAGGAACGTATATACCGGGAAATCTGTAAGTCAGCTCTTTAAGAATCTCAATGCGCGGCACTTTTTTTCTTCGTTTATCAGCAACAAATTTCACTATTGATACTATTACCTCCTCAGCATCTCCAATAACGAAGAAGTCAATAAAAGGAGCTAATGGTTCCGGATTATAAGCCCCAACCCCACCTGCAATGACAAAAGGATCATCTACTTTCCGCTGGTATGACCATATCGGGATCCCGGAAAGATCCAGCATATTCAGAATATTCGTAAATGTAAGTTCATAAGGAAGTGTAAATCCTACTATATCAAATTGGCGAAGAGAAGTATAAGACTCAAGGCTGTATAAAGGAACAGAATGCTTTCTGAGTTGCTTTTCAAAATCCGGCCATGGAGCATAAACACGCTCTCCAGCTATTTCTCGGTCTTTGTTTAGAATATGATAAAGTATCTGAAATCCATGATAAGACATGCCGACATCGTACAGGTCAGGATAGCCAAGCACAATAGATGCTTTTACCTTTGAAAGGTCTTTATGCTGTATATTAAATTCATGCCCTACATAACGACCGGGCTTTTCCACAAAAGGCAAAATCTCTCTATCATAATTGATAGAGTGAATATTTTTAGTCAAAACAGTCTTCCAATAAAATCTTTTTATCTATTCAGAGTATTGGCTGATTAAATAATTTAATTCATCCAAACCCTTCTGATAGTTTTTATCATGAGATGAAAATCAATTTTCAATGCTCTGAATATTACTTAAAATTTACGATTTTAACAATATATATTTGAGATGTTATTAGCCACGAGATACTATACTAAAAGTCAAGTGAGTAAGTGAGCAGGAGGGAGAATGGATAACATCTAAAATTTAAAATCGTTGATCCCCCGACAACTTGGGATTTTCAACTTGTTCTTAAATAAGAAGTAATAATCAAAGAGAATAAGATACAGATTTTTAAAATCTCTTCTACCCATGAATAAGACCACTTTTAGTATACGAGGCACAAAGAATGCCCTGACGACAGACGGGTCTCCGAGCGAAGTCGAAGTGGCACAAATTTTTATAAATGTGCTTTTGAATGATGAATATCGAACAACGAACGTCGAATAAAGAAGAGCAAATCATTCAGAATACAACTTTTAATTTTAAAAAACTTCAAAATTCATTATTCCCTGTTCATTATTCAATATTCAATACTGTTTAGGGTGATATTGAGAATATGCCGGGATACTTCACTCATCTGAATAAGGAATTATGACACCAAGTATAAAGTAAACAATAAAACCGGGTAACACTCCCGTCCATAGAATAATTAAAGCGACAATAACACGAATTAAGTTTGAATCAATTCCAAAATATTCTCCAAGCCCGCCGCAGATACCTAAAAATTTCCTGTCATTCCTGGACCTGTAAAACCGCTTTAAATATATTCGACGTCCACAATTAGGACAAAGCAGCACATCTTCTTCTAAAATATGTCCGCAATATCTACATTTTTTCATTATTATTCCTTTACTCCTGCAAGACCGAGATCATCTGCGATAGTTTTGAGTGCATCAATAACTCTCTGAATATGTTCGGTTTCATCAACGCCCAGTTCCTCAATTCCCTGTTTGATTTCTTCTCGACTCACTTTAGCCGCAAAAGCTTTTGTCTTAAATTTTTTCTTCACTGATTTCGGCTTCACATCAAGGATACTTTTAGAGGGTCGAACCAATGCAACAGCAATTATAAAACCTGTAAGTTCATCAACAGCGAAAAGCGCTTTTGCCATTAGTGAGTCTCTCGTTACCCCGGTATATGAAGCATGCCCCATTATTGCATGGCGCATTTCTTCTGGATAACCTTCCTTTTCAAGAATTTCATTTCCACGATAAGGGTGATTTTTCTCATCGGGATATTTCTCATAGTCAAAGTCATGTAGCAGACCTGTTATCCCCCAAAGTTCAACATCTTCACCATAAAAATCGGCATAGTAACGCATAGCTGCTTCGACAGCAAGAGCATGTTTTCTTAAACTTTCAGTTTTTGTGTACTTGCATAAAAGATTCCATGCTTTTTCTCTATCCATTTCCACCCTCCAAATAATTTTTAGTTATAATCATTCGTGCTATTTTCAGAGTAAAGTTTGAGGCAAATTCCTTTTTTTAGAAGAATCCTCTTAAAACGCCTTTCATAAATTATGTTATATTGCTCTTCTTTATCAGGAAATCGCTCCAGAATTTCTCGTTTAACTGACTCAAGGAATTCAGCAGCTTCTATTTCAGTAAAATCTTCAGATCTTAATTTATTTACAACAAGATCAGAATATCTCCTGAGCCATTGAATCTTTTGTTCTTCTTCATATTTTTTTTCGGAGGCGTTTACTAACATATATTATTACTCTTTAAAAGATTCCTTTCCAGAATTAGTTATTCATAATTGATAAACCGAAGGATTACGGTCTTTAAAAATATCATTCACTGGTGTAATCATTTTATTAAGAGCTTCTTCAGGATTGATATTAACAATCAGTACGCCATCTTCATTTTCCGAGAGGTTGCCGAGTCGTTTTCCACCCGGGTCTATTACCTGGCTTTTTCCAGTAAAAGTAAGAGGTTGTTTTCCTTTTATCACTTCTGTACCAATTCTATTTGCAGTAGCTGTGAAAACTCGGTTTTCGATGCTTCTTGTAATCATCGCATCCTGACAATAGGGCAATACCAGATTAGCAGGGTGAGCAATTATTTGAGCTCCTTGCAGAGCAAGAGTCCGCGCCATCTCCGGAAAAATCCAATCAAAGCAAATCATAACTCCGACTTTAACTCCGTTAATATCGAAAATAGAAGGAGTTTCAGTTCCAGGTAAAAGCCAAATTTTTTCCTCGTAAAAAAGATGAATCTTATGATAGGTCCCTAAAAATTCTCCTTTATCAAAAACAGCTGCACTGTTAAAAAAACTATTATCAGCCCGTTCCATAATCCCAATTACTATCGCTGATTGAGTGCTCTCCGAAAGTTCTTGTAGAACTTTTGAAGACTTGCCCAGGGGGAATTCTTCAGCGAGTTCTTCAATTTCATCTTTGGAGTTAAATTGGTAACCAGTAATGCATAATTCTGGCAGAATCCAGAGATCAATACCAGAATATGAAGAAATAGTGCCTTCAATTTTTTTAAGATTTTTTTCTTTACTTCCCCAGATGGGAGCAAACTGAAAAATTCCAAGTTTCATAATCTTTTTTAACCTATAGGGCAGAAATAATAATTCCGGCTAATTTCCCTCTACTTTTATTTCAAGCATTATTCCAAGATTTTTTCTTTTCACTCGTATTGGTTTAAGCAATAAAGTAGAATTATCGTTTTTAATTATATGTTCCTCTCTCAAGCCTGTAATTATCTTTTCCTCAGCAGATATAAATGTTTCCTCAGATAAAAATTTGCTCAATTTCTCTTTTATATATCCATCTTCAACGTTGTAAAATTCTCTTGCCAACTTATTCAGATATATTACTTCACCTTTTTTATTACAGACTAGAATCATTGTCCTCATTTCGTCAGTTTTTATCTCCAGAGCTCTTGAGACAAGCTTGAGATAATCCCTTTCTTCTGAAATATCTTTATACTTCTTCTTTTTTCTAATTTCGCTTCTTACAAAGAATATCCTTGGTAAAGGTGTAAACCAGTACATAAAAAGGAAAGGTACTTCTTTTAATTTTTTCAATGATTTTAAAATCTTATGTTTATAAATATCGATCTTTTTTTGAGATAAACTGGTCGGGGTTTTTGCTTCGACTTCGTAACCATAACTCTTGCATATATGTCTGACTTTATCCACTAAATCCCTATCAGATACATGAATGTGAATATAAGTGCACCCGCCGCCGTATCTTATTATCAAAGCATTATAGTCAATTTTATTTGGAAGAGACTTTAATCTGTCGCTTATTTCTTCTCTCTCCACAGTGCCCTTAATATTACATTCTACACAAAAACCGGGATATTTTGCTTTATATTTTAGACTGGCTATCTGGTCTTTAATCTCCCTCTCCAGATTTCTATTGAGTTTCTGGATTTTCGGGTCCATAGAAATTCCTAGAGTGTCTAACCAGCCCTGAAGAAAAATTATGAAGCCAAGGCCACCAGAATCCGAAATATCACTATCTCTCAGAATTTTAACTCCCTGCACAATCGGATTTAATAGCTCTTTTACACTAGCAGAATAAGCCTTCTTAATAATATATGAAAACTCATATTTTCTCTTAAGGGCTTCCTCAGCTTGTTTGCCAAACACTTTCATCACTGAAAGTATCGTTCCCTCTTTTGGGTCGCTGAATGAAGCATAAACGCTTTCGGTTCCCTTTCTTAATGCACAAACAAAAGTCTCAGGATCCAAATCCTTATCTTTAGAAAGATGAGATTTGACATAATCACTAATTCCTAAAAGATATTGGGATAGTGCATTACCAGAACAACCGCCCCCCTTCATAAACGCTTTCCCTGAAATCTTATCGATCGTTCTTACTACAATATCCTTTTCACTTAAGCCTGTAGTTACGCCAGCAATTGGTCTCAATATATTTTTACCAGTATCTGAATCATTAACAGGAAAAATATTTATACTATCTATAATTCCCCGATATCTTCTTAATTTTTTTTCCGATTCCTTGAACATTCTAATTAATAGGGAGGTATTAATTGAGTTATAACCGAGTCTGAGGATTGATGCACTATAAATATGAGGTCCAGTATGAGTAGCAACAATCCTATTTGCCTGTCTATATGAAATCTTTTCTACATTGAACTCTTTTTTAACTGTCTCACTAAGTTCCTCTAAAAAAAGTCTCTGTTTTTCGGTTGAATAGTCAAGTACAAGTTCAATTGTTTCCATATCCCCAATTCTTCCGCGTATTTCTTGAAGCATCCTTTTTTTGACATCAGCTTTTCTGACAGTGCAAATCGGACGTGGAACACTATCTGCAAAACTAATAATTGTAACAACTCCCAAAAGGTCTGCTATCTTAGTAAGTATACTTTTATGCAGAGGAACCCTTCCAGATCTCCTCAAATATTCTAAGTTGTCAAGAGAAGCGATGAAAAATATCTTATGTTTTGTATCATCAATATGGCCAATAATTTCATCAAGACTTTTTCCCTGCTTTGCAATCTTTGCTGCTTCAACCACAAGCAGTCCTTCAGGACAAAATGCCTGATTTGAGTCAACTACTTCTATTCTTCTATTATACTTTTTACTGATGTCTTTAGAAGCAATCTCAATATTATCATATATTTTGCTTAAATTCTTAGCCAGCAAAATGCAACATATATCCCCTTCATCCTTCTGAACAATATCTTCGAGAAATTTCTTACACCAATGAATATCTGGAGCTGCAGATACTGGAGCCTCATCTTTGTTTCTTATTCCACCCAAAAAGCTACAATAATCATTTAACGAGGAAAAATTCCTGATATTAGTCTGATTCTCTTGTGAATTATACGTATTTGGCTCACCTTTAATTATCACTTCCTTACCAGCTGCATCGCTAATCAGGAATGGAATTATTGATATTCCATATTTTTTAATATCTACCTCATCTAAACTTGAAGACTCATCGGTAATAATTTTTACGGGCATTTTTAACTCCAAATTTTTCACTAAGGGGGTGTGATAGAATAAAGTTGTCATTCATGGTTAACTATCATTGTGTCCCGAAACTTCGGGATGAATTTACAATACTAAAAATGTTCAGGGGGTGAGAAAAAACTAATTACCATTTACAGAATTATATTCATAATATTTTTTCGGAGATCCGTCTGGCGATTGAACTTAGAATAATACAAAAATCCATTTTATTTCTTCTTCCCAGAGGGATGTCTTTCCGAAGGAATCCTAAGGATCGACACACCCCCTAAAGGTTATTTTATCACACCCCCTAAATTATTCTATATCCCAGATTCAGTATAAATAGGGCATATAGTATTAATAAAAAAACTCCTTCAATTCTTGACAATTTCTTCCCAATAAATAAAAAAATTAATAATATGAGAGTAATAATCATCATAAAGGGATTCTCGATCCTGATTATGCTTTTATCTATTTTAAGTGAATAGACCATTGGTATAATTCCTAACACAAATGCCGTATTAAAAAGATTACTCCCAATAATATTGCCTATAGAGATTTCATCTTCCCTTTTAATAACTGCTATTACACTTGTAAAGAGTTCTGGTAAAGAAGTACCAAGCGCAACTATAGTAAGACCAATTATAAGTTCTGAAATACCAAAAGCACGTGCCAATCCAATAGCTCCTCTAACTGTTAGATTCCCACCCATTATCAATGCTCCTAATCCCAAAATAGATAAAGCTATATTCTTTGAAATATGCCCCTTTTCAATATTTTTTACTTCGACAACATTTTCTTCCTGTACTTTACGATTAACGATGATATATGACATATAAGCGACAAATAAGGTTAGAAGAATGGTACCTTCGTAAAAAACTAAACGCCCATCATAACAAAAAATTATAAAAATAGCAGTTATTATTAAGAGAACTGGAAAGTCAAGAAAAAATATCCTCCTCTTCGCTTTTATTGGATGAATAAAAGATGAGATTCCAAGAACTAATAGAATATTTGCCAGATTGCTACCAACAATATTTCCAACGCTTACATCGTCTACCTTTTCAACAGCACCAAATAAACTTACAACAAACTCAGGCATTGATGTACCAAGAGCAACAAGTGTTAGACCAACTACAATTTTTTTAACTCCGAGGGATACTGCAATAGCGGAACTGCCATTTACAAGAAAATTAGCACCATAGTAGAGTAAAACTAATCCAGCTAAAAAATAAATTATGTACATCTAAATCTTTTACTCACTGTTCTAGTAAAACTTATGGATTTTTCGCACTTATACCAAGATAGGAAAATAAATCTTTTAAGTCCTCCCTATTTTTACTGTTTGAAATTTAACTCCAATAACTTATAAATTCATTTATTCACGAATTATTCAGGTTAAAAATGCCCGCTATCATAAATAACTCAGAAATTGGGTTTTATTTCACACAAAATCAAAAATCAAGATTTCGGTTCAAAGTAGTATTTTCAGATTAATATGGCAATATAAATCGTTAATTATTTCTAATTAAATCAGTCCTTAGCTGAGTCTCCGCCAATCCCATCAAATATTTTTATAGAAGTAACATCGACTTGAATTTTTTTTGAGGACTTATTATTTTTGATATCCAATATTTTTAATAAACTTGACTCTAATTTAACACATAATTGTGAAAAGCTATTTACTGTCGGAAAATAAAATAGAAAATAATGTTGACTTTTAGAAAATATTCACTTAAAATAAACAGCCGTTTGATTTAACTGAATAACTATATAACTAAAGGAGTAATTCAATGGTTGATCTTTTTCTACAGGGTGGAATTTTTATGTGGCCGATTTTGGGGCTCTTAATTTTCGGTTTAATGGTTACACTTGAAAGAATTTACACTTTAACGAAAGCCTCTGTGGTTACTAAAAAATTTATTCCAAAGATAAATAAGGCATTGAATGATAAAGGTGTAGCTGAGGCTCTTGAAGTTTGCAAGAAAACTCCCGGACCTATTGCTGAGGTTTTTCACGCCGGTCTTTCTCGTGCAGACCAGGGTGTTGAGGTTGTTGAAAAAGCTATTGAAACTGCAGGTTCTATTGAAATGGCTTTCCTTGAGAAAGGAATGATCTGGTTATCTACAGTTATCACACTTGCCCCCATGTTAGGATTTGCCGGAACAGTTTCAGGTATGGTAAGAGCATTTCAAGATATTGCTGCTGCTAATGATATATCTCCTGCTGTTGTTGCAGGTGGTATTTCAGAAGCACTTTTGACCACTTTATTTGGTCTTATTGTCGGTATTACTATCTCGATTTTCTATAATCTCTTTACAGCACGTGTAGATGGTATTATCATTGATATGGAAGAAAATTCAGTAAATCTTTTAGATATCTTATCTGCAAATGAAGTGAAAAAAGATTAAAGGCAATAATTATGAGTTTATTAAAAAATAAAGGAATCCGTGAAGCGGAAATACCATCAAGCTCACTGGCTGATATTGCTTTTCTTATTCTTATTTTCTTTATGGTCGCTACAACTATTGACATGGATAAAGGAATACAACTGATTCTACCTGCAGAAGGAGACCAGGTTGAGATATCTAAGAAAAATATCACAAACCTCATAATTGATCCTACAGGAAGAGTATTACTGGATAACAAAGAAATAGAAATCAGCAAAATTAAATCTACAGTTGAGGGTATTATACTGAAAAATCCGAAGATGATATTTTCAGTAAAAACACATGCAAGAACCAAATACCACACATATATTGAGGTTCTTGATCAGTTAAAACAGACAAGTGCAAAAGTTTCAATTGCTGAATAGGAAAGAAAAAAGATGAAATTGAAGAAAAAAAGCAAGATGAAAACTGGAATTCCAACTGCATCAATGCCTGATATTATTTTTATGTTGATTTTCTTTTTTATGGTGTCTTCTGTTCTGCGTGAATACGAGGGATTAAATGTCGTCCTGCCCAAAGCCAGGCAGATTGAGAAACTCGCCTCAAAAGTGCACGTAACTTATTTATGGGTATCAAAAGAAGAATTGATTTCAATTGATGGTAAACTCTTAGATGTTAAAAGTATCAGGAATGTTATGTATGAAAAACGGACAGCTGATCCACACCTTATTGTATCCATAAGATCAGATCAACGAGTAAATATGGGACTTATGAACAAGATTCACAAAGAATTAAGATTGGCAGATGCTCTGAAAGTAAATTATTCTACAAAGACTGCCATTTAGAGGTTTTATCAAATGATTCTTAGAAAATATCCCGAAGCCAGTCTAAAATTAAGATATAATTTAGTCCTTAGAGTAGGACTCGTGGTTAGTCTTGCTTTTATTATCGCTGTAATGGTACTATTCCCTAAGCTCGAACAAAGAAGTAGAACACAGAAAGAGGTCCAAATAATCATTGAAACCACCGATATTCCAATAACAGAACAAAAAATTGAAATGGCAAAGCCTCCGTCAAGACCTGCAATCCCGGTTGAATCGGAGGATGAAGATTTTTCCGAGGACATTTCCATGGATATAGACATGGATTTTGATGATTATGTAGCATGGGAAGCTCCACCTGCACCTCCCGAAGAAAATACAGGTCCAACTATTCGTTTTATCCCTTATGATGAACCACCAAAACCTATTGGTGGTTTTGAAGCTATTCAAAAAAATGTTGTTTACCCGGAAATTGCTCAGGAAGCCGGAATAGAGGGAACAGTTATCGTTCAAGCATTTGTAGATAAAAAGGGGAAAGTGCAAGACTGCGTAATACTTAAAGGTGTGCCGAATACCGGGCTTGACGAGGCTGCAGTTAAAGCCATAAAAATGACCCGTTTCATCCCTGCTATGCAAAGAGACAGGAAAGTTGGTGTTTATATTTCAATTCCTGTAATTTTCAAACTAAGGAGCTAACGCAAAAACCATGATAGATTTTAAAAAGGTGATGTTTTTATATTGCCTTTTTTATTCTTTTATCAAAACAATCACTAATAACTTTATGTAACCTTCATGGTCAATCGGTAAAATATAGTTTGATTCCTATATACAAATTCACAGAGGAAAATCTAATTACCTTTCGCGCCCTGGTCTATCCAATCTCTGATAAGTATAATATCCGAATTAATTAAAGGATTTCTACCAAGAGGCATTCTATCACCAATACTCGGAGATTGTTGCGAAACTTTCTCATATAATAAGCTCTGGTCTGATTGAAATGGAATTAGTACAGGAGGATTATTATTTCCTCCGCTCATCAAGGTTGAATAAGAGGACAGGTCAAGATTTGCATTTCCACCTGCACCATGGCAATCCAGACACTTTATGTTAAAAATCGGTTGAATATCATAAGAAAAACTTACATCGTATTTTTCATCAGGTTCACAACTTAAAACAGAAGCAACGGTAATAATTAAAATTCCAAGGCTCACGAATATAAATGTAATTTTCTTCATAAGGATTACTCCTTTAAAGACTTTGCGATATGCTAATTGATGAAATCGTTCCAATATTCCCAAAACTCATGAATGCTAAATCAAAATGGAACCTGCTTAACTTTATCCCTACTCCCGCTGAAGAACCAGCTAAAAAGTCTTTAAAAGTTTGCTGTGTATTTATCTGAAATCTTCGGGTTGATGTACCCCACCGGAGAAAGAAACGATTATGAAAATGAAATTCTCCACCTATCCGAGCAATGTACTCATCTTTATACGCTTGGTACACATCAAAAGATAAAATCATAGGAAGGTGAGCAAGATGTTTAGATACTCCAATTATGAAAGTTCTGGGAAGAGGTTCATCTTCTGTTTTATATCCGGATAACAGAGTACCAAAGTTATTGTAGGCAAAGCCAATAGCAAGACTTGAATTGCTATCATAGTAAAGAATTCCAATTGTCCCAAGAACAGCATTTGCGGACAATAGATTAAGATTTGAATGAACAACTGAGGCTGAAGCGCCAGCACTCAGTTTCTGTGTTATATCAGTTCCGTAAGCTATACCCATATTTAAATCATTAACACAAAAATTTCCTGTAGCCTCACCCTCACGATTTCGTTCACTAAAAGAGCCATAATCAAGGTAATGTATCATAACTGCATATTTCCCTTTTACTGGGGCATTTAGAATTACAAAACCAGTTGTTGAATAAATATCAAGAACGAATGAAGTATAGTTAACCTGCCAGGAGAGCGGTGCCCTGGAAAGAGTACCCGGGTTAGATGAAATGCCCGTCCCATCATTTACTAAACCGCAGACGGCTGAACCCATTCCCCAGCCACGTGAATTAAGAGGGTGATTCAGACCCTGAAATAGAGCCTGTGCCTGCATCATACTGACAATACCAAAAACAGCAATTATCAGGTAAAATCCAACATATTTACGCACTGATACTGTTCGCATTATTTTCTTGGTCTTCCCATGTTTTTGCAGTTTCCCTGTTTCGACGACGAATACTCAGATAGGCTAAAATAAGAAGTAACGACATAATAAGCCACAAAATATATTGAATATCCAGAATAAATATCCACCTGTATGTCCTGGAAACATATCGCTCCCAAAAATATGAGAAGTTTGAATAATCAATATCTGTTGCGATTGTAATACTTTTTTCGAATCTGTTCCCTGACCGCATATTCTCAAATATCTCCTTTAAAACTTTAAAACCGTAAACCTGAACAAGATATTCAATTACTGAAGCACTTTCATCGTATGCAAGTTCTGCTTTTAGATCACCGAAATTTAATATATCAGACAGTTCATTCAGTGGTATTAATTTTTTCTTTGCAATGGCTCTTGAGAGAATTATTTTGCTTCGCAAATTATAATCTTCCGAAAAATATACTGCTAACCCTTCATTAAACCACACCGGCGTTAGATTAAGAGGTACCTGTTGACCCTGAATGATATGGACAAGCTCATGAACGATTGTCGTTCTATAATTTTTAAGAGTGGAACGACTAAGATCAGGGGTTTTAATAACTACTACCCCTTGAGGAAAAAGAGTCACACCATTTGCCCATGAGGGAAGAGAGGGACCTGTATATTTTCTGAATTGCTTCTCAGAATCCACCAGAATATAAATTATAGTATCTTTAGGATTACTAAATATAGAATAGATCTTTGAAAAGTTTTTCCTAATCGTTGACTCAGTATATTTTGCTATTTCTTCGTACTTTTCAGGGTATTGAATTTGGATATTTAACTTGTCACGCTTTGAACCATCTGCAAGTACCGACGTATATAAAAGAAACAAACCGATTATAATGAGGATTACTCTTTTATACATCACGTGAGTTCAAGTAATAAGTGCAACACATTATAATACTGTATAACACTGAGATTCTATAATTCATTTTTCCCAAAATCCTCTCGCACAATATTGGAGGGTTTTGGGGAAAATGAATTTATGTGAAAATACTTTACTTAGATTGTTGCACTTAGAACTTGAATCCATCTTTTAATCTACAATAATAACCTGTACACCCGCATTTTCGAGGTTTTTCCTGTCCTTTTCAAGTATGTTTGCGTCGGTTACGACTACATCAATTTTGTCGATCCCTGCGATAAATGCGAATCTGCGTCGTCCAAATTTACTGGAATCCGCAACGATGATAACTTCTTTGGCAATTTCGATCATTGCCCGGTTTAAATATGCTTCTTCAATATTAGGTGTGGAAATGCCATAATGCGAATCAAAACCATCACTGCCTAAAAACGCTTTGTCGCATAAAAAATTGCGAATGCTGCTTTCAGCTATTGGTCCGACCAGTGAGTATGTGTTTTCACGAAAAAAGCCTCCGGGAATGATTACTTTGATATTTTTCTTTTCTACCAGCTTGAATGAAATATTCAGAGCATTGGTTATTACTTTCAGATCCTTGAATGAATTCAGGTTTTTGGCAATCTCAATGGTGGTTGTACCTGAATCCAGAATGATTGTCTCTCCATCGTTGACCAATTCCGCAGCTTTTTTACCGATCTTCTGTTTTTCCGTCGGATGTTGTTTTGTTTTTTCGCTCATTTTAAAATCAATACCAACCACCTGCTGTTTAATGGCGCCTCCGTGGGTGCGGATCAGGAGATTTTTATTCTCAAGTTGCTTTAGATCATTCCTGATTGTAACCTTGCTGACATTAAACATCTTGCTCAGGACGTGAACGTTGACCTGTCCCATCTCTTCAATTTGTTTAAAGATACTTAAACGTCGACCGACTGTATCATTTATTTTTGGCATCATGTTCCCTAAATAATTTTAAAATTTTCTAACATAATTCCTTACAACATTGCTTTTAAATATACTAATTAATTTTCAAAACTAAAAGTACAACTGTTTTGACAAACAGCGGTTTGACTAAAGTTAGGTATAATTGGTCTTGAATCTTACGTTTTTTTCTTTACACTTACAGTGATTTTGCTTCTTTTATGACTCAAGTTTTTTCCTTTCTCCCAAGTTTTAGTCATTTCTATTAAAATTCATGACCTTTTTTTACATATATGGCAAAATATACGTAAAGAAAGAGAATAAATCATTAAAACACAAGGAAAAACAAATAAATATCAATTAAATGCAAGCATAAGAAAGATTTTTCTTGACATTAAGAAAAAAACACATTACCTTTAATTAAAGTATAGAAGTGAGTGGTGTTAGTTTGATTAATTTGAGGGTTCAGAAGATAAAGGGCTGTAAAAATTTTACAAAATTATTACTGTGATAAATATTTTCTCGGCGCCTATGGTGTTGATACTTCCACGGGTATATATACACCATCTGTGTCGGAAGCGGCAATTAATCGTGTGATGGGAGATATTGCGAGAGAAATAATTTTGGTCATGGATTCATCAAAACTAAGGAAAAAAAGTCTGTGCTTTATTATGCCGATTAGAAAAATTCACAAAATTATTACTGACGATGGAATCTCAGAAGAAGACAAACGGAACCTAGCCAATCAGAATATTGAGCTTATAATTGTCTAATTTAGAGACTGAGTTACTCTTAATAATTATCTGCCTGTTGCAGATTTTCGACGTCCGTGTTCGTGAAATAAACATAAAGAGGATTATCAAAAAAAGGAGGTAGGAATAATGCGTGACAGTAGCAGCCCTACTTGTGGGACTGAGGATGTCGTCTATCTTACAAGATAAGAGAAATAGATGAGATTTTCATTTATCAATTTTAATTAATAAAAACAGTAAAGGAGCATATGATATGAACAGAAGTCTTAAGATCATATCCATAGTTTCATGCATCATATTCCTGATGAGTTGTATCACAGCGGATCGTCGACTAAAAAAACTTACCATACTGGACGAGAACTATCCCCGCGCTTTTGTTTTTCGTGTGCCAGAGAGCACGTATTGGCCCTATACTGAATGGGAACAGGATAACGGAAAACTGATGGGCATTCTCGGGAAATGTTTGCAGGAGGAACTCATTGAGCGAACTGTGCATAGTCTTGAGTTTTTTAACCGATTTAAGGAAAATCATCCCGATCAGGTGGTTTTACTCCATTTTGACGGTTTGGCCAGGGATCCATATTTTCAATCAGCACAGGGAGAATTCTTTGCCGGACACTGGCTTTATCATAATGGCGCCAGGATACTTTCGGATGTATCTGATGAATCTGGAATTACATCCATTCACGTTTCGGATGCCTCACTTTTTATGGTCGATATCGGGGCTTGGAACAAGCACAAGAACGATGATATCGGACTCTGTGAACTGGATAATAATGGTAAGCCAAACTGGGCTAAGAGTGAACATGTCGGACTGGTATCCGTGGATATGAAAACGAATACCATTCAAGTCGAGCGCGGTTGTTATGGAACAGAACCGCGTGCATTTTCAGCAGGCAGCAGCTATGCCGCTGCGCATTGCACAGCAGGTCCCTGGGGAGAAAATCTGCTCTGGTTTTACAATTATTCAACCGAGTGTCCCAAAGATGCTTCGGGAAACAATTGCATTGATATACTACTGGATGACCTCACTCAGCGATTTTCTCCTGAGGGTAAACTATATAACTTTGACGGGATTGAATTTGATATCCTCTTGTTTGATCCGCTGCATCTTTTAACTGGATACCCTGCTAATAGACAAAGGAGCCCGGACGTGAATGCAGATGGCAAGGCGGATGATGGGGTCATAGATGGGATCCAGACTTACGGGATCGGAACAAACGAATTTTTGAAACGACTCAGGCAAAGATTGGGGAACGATCGGTTGATAATGGCTGATGGAGGATATCCCCTGAGTGATCAGCGCAGCTTTGGGATTTTGAATGGCATAGAAAGTGAGGGATGGCCAAATGGTCGTGATTATAATATTGAAGATTGGTCCGGTGGAATGAATCGTCATCTCTTCTGGTATGAAAATTCCATAGCGCCTAAAATGAATTATATCAACCACAGATACAGATTGGGATTTGATCATTCCAAAGTCAATGCCCATCAGGTTCGTCTGGTTATTGCCGCATCGGTTCTCATCAATTCTGCCTATGCAATGGCGGATTTGCCATCACGCGTGCTGGGCTATGCTTCGGAAACACCTGTATCGGTCGATGATTACTTTGTTTCCAAGGGTGAATATTCTGTATGGGATGAGATGGTCATGGGTGAGGCCAACAAGATCGGTTGGCTTGGCAAACCAATGGGTCCCCCAGTCAGTATGGCTGAGAGGGAAGTAGCGATACTTACCGCAAGTAACGGTTCTCAGTTCAGATACCTCATGGATAATCTTAAGGGTCCAGTCCAGTTCGAGATAGACGGAGAGGCTTTAAAGGTAACCCCCGCCAACTCTGACGTAGAAAACCTCACCTTTACCCTTCAGGCTGTTTCTTCTTATAGACCTGACTTGACCGTTATGGTCACAGTGATGGGTGAAGACATGCAGGATTATCCGGAGAATATAGCCCGTTTGATGCACGTAAGTCTTCCCCAGTCAACGGAGGGGATGAAGAGGTTTATGTCCTGGGTGAATGATAAGGATTTCCAGTCCCGTTTCTACTTCAGCCATACTCCATTTCTCGTGGGTTCCCCGGATATTCCCGTTGAGGTTGATCTGGAGTTTGAGTTTGAAAGCACTGAACCAGTGTGGATATCAGAGATCCAGGTTTATAACCATCCGGATGCCATGGTTCGGGAGTTTGAACATGGGGTGGTGCTTGGCAATCCCTCTCCCAGACCCTACACGTTCAACCTGGCGGAACTCTTTCCGGGAAAGAAGTTCAGGCGGATTAAAGGATCACCCAAACAGGACCCTGAAACCAATGACGGCAGTCTGGTCACCGAAAATACAATTAGACTCAAAGGGAAGGATGCTTTGTTCCTGATTGAGGAGTAATGAAGGATATGCTATATAAAGAGGATTATCAAAAAAAGGAGGTAGTAATAATGCGTAAATTTAATAAGAGGAAGGCATGCGTGGTAGCAGTAACCCTACTGGTGGGTCTGATGATGCCATTATCCACATGGGGACAAGTTCGATGTTGGACAGAAGACGTCAAAATGCCCACATATCCATTGGGGCCTGAGGAGAAACATCCTATTTTCAAGGATTACAGATTGCCTGGAGGTTCCCCCTTCTGGCTCGGTCGACAAATTTATCCTTACACGTTAGAGAATGAATATACCAATACTAAAAAGGACGTGGTTTATAAAGGAGTCTATTTAGAGAATGAATATATAAAAGTTCTTGTGATGCCCGAATTAAGGGGTCGCATATGGGGCGCCATAGATAAGAGAAACGGATGGGATTTCATTTATTATAATCCCGTTGTAAAATCAGCAGATGTTGCAATAAGGGGAGCCTGGATATCAACCGGCGTCGAGTGGAATCACCCCGGAGGGCATGCTTATACCACATATGATGATATTAGCTATAAGATCATGGATGAACCTGACGGAGGAAAAACAGTATTGATTGCTGAGATTGAACCCAACCGTATGCATAAATGGGAGATTGAGGTCACCCTCCGTCCTGGTCGTCTCTTTCTGGAAATTCATGGGCGTTTGATGAGTATTAAATCCTTCCCGGTTCCCATTGTTTCCGCTCAGAACCTGGCCCTTCATGCTACCGAAAATTCACAAGTCATCTATCCAAAAGACACCTGGGCCACGGGCCATGGAAAGAAAATATTCATAAAATGGCCAATGCACAATGGTGTAGACTTTTCCAGGTATAAGAATATAGAAACATTAGGAGTATCCACATTCGCTGATGGTCCTGCATTGAATCAGGATTACTTCGGCGCATATGCTCACGATAAGAACGCCGGGACGGTAATATATGCTGATCACCGCACTGTGCCCGGGAAGAAGCAGTGGTACTGGGGTTCCGGGCGTTTTGCCAAAGTATGGAATTATGGTCTTAGCGACAGTTACACTGATGGCCCCTATGAGCTCCACTTAATCGCCTTCTGGGACAATCTCGGACATGGTTATTCATGGTTGAATCCTTTGGAAGTGAAAGAATTCACAAGCTATTGGTACCCCATAATGGATATGGGAGGGTTTGTAAAGGCGAATAAAGATCTGTGTCTTAATATGGTACAAACCAATGGTGTTGTGGAACTTGCGCTGCAAGCGACCAGCGAGTTTCCCGATTCCAGGATTGAGGTAGAGGCTAAAGGGAAAAAGGTCTTTAATAAGAGAGCTAATCTAAACTTGAAAGGTCCTTTCAAAGTAACGTTCCCGCTTCCTGAAAAAATTAATTACGAAGATTTGCACGTGACTGTGTACGACTCAAAAGGCGAACAGATTCTCATATACAACACCGCGCCCTTTGAATCAGAAGCTCCTGAGACGGTCGCTGGTAAAAAGCCAATGCCTGAGATGAGTCTGGAAGAGCTCTATCAAGCAGGTAAGAGTTATTATCAGGATCCTTTCTGTCCGGAATCCGAGGCTTATTTCCAGGAAATGCTAAGGCGTGATCCCGGGGAGTCACATGCGCACAGAGCCTTGGGTATTCTCAATTATCAACGTGGTGATTATGAAAAGGCGAAGAAGCATCTCAACAAGGTCCTGGATATTGATCACCTGAATGAAGAGGCCTATAAAGCACATATTTACCTGGGACTTGTTGCACTCGAAACCGGGGATCTCGATGACGCCAGAGAAGCGCTGATGATTGCCTCCCGTTATAGCTCCACCAAGGTGACTGCTCTATTCTACCTGGGAAGGATAGAATTTTTAGCTGGTGATTATGAGAAGGCCGTTCACTACTTAGAAGAGGCAATAAAGAGCGGAGGTTATCATCCGGCAATCTGGAGTACCATGGCCATCGCCTATCGCAAGATGGGATCAAAGAATTTGGCGCTTCAGGCCATTCAGAATGCCCTGGATAGGGATCCGCTGGAGTTCACCGCGTTAACGGAACAGTGGTTTTGGGGTGAGGCAGGGGACAATGAGATCAATTCAATCTTTGACAGGAAGGATTTTACCTTTGTCGGCAGTCAATTATATCTGGAGCAAGCAGCCAATTATATGGAATTGGGCGAATGGCAGGATGCCATAAGCCTTCTCAAGCTAAGCGTAGAATACTTCAAAGGTAAGAGCCATGTGTATCCACTTTTAAATTACTATCTGGGATACTGCCACGAGCAATTAGGTAAAGTTAGGAAAGCGCATAAACTGTATAAAAAGGCATCAAAAGGCAATCCCAAATATGTGTTTCCCTATCGAAAGATGAGTGTTAAAGTACTCAAAGCGGCCCTTGATGATAATGAATCCGATTCAAATGGATGGATGTACTTGGGCAATGTTCTGACCTATTTGCGTCAGCTTGAGGAAGGCCTTCAGGCCTGGAAAATGGCGGAAAAACTTGATCCCAAAAATCCCATCCTGTTACGTAATATCTCACAAGCCACGTGGCATCTAAAATCCGATACCAGCCAGGCGATCGCTTATCTTGAGAAAGCTTTGGACATTGCACCCAATGATCCCAGGATTTTCTGGGACCTTGACCATATGTATGCTTTCATCCGGGCAGACCATAAACACCTGAATCTGTTTAAAAAAAATATGGCTCTTGTGGCATCCAAAGATTTCCTGGTGGATCGTATGGTTGACCTGCTTATCCGTCTGGGACAGGATGCTATGTTCGAGGGTAACCACTCGAAAGCCAAGGCATACTTTAAAGAAGCGGCAGAGCTAATGGATACGACCTACTTTTTCACCAGAGAGGCATACGATTTTCTGCCTTTGAAGTACTCGGAAGCCCACTTTGGACTGGGAGAAGCATTGCTAAAGGAAGGCAATCCGGATCTGGCCCTGGAGCAATTTAAAAAGGGGCTTGAATGCCCGGATAACCTGAATGAAACATTTATGTCCAATCCTGTCTATACGCGCGCACATTACCTGCTGGGTCTTGCCAATAAAAAAATGGGGAATGACGACGTAGCACTCGAGTACTTCCAGAAAGCGGCTTATGATCCAGGTAGACCCAATACGGAAAGCAGCTGCTATCGCGGGCTGGCACTTAAAGAATTAAGCAAAAAAGATGCTGCCAGGAATGTCTTTCTTAACCTGATAAATCTGGCTAAGGTGTCGCTTGCTGAGAAAGAATCTCCAATCCAGCATTTTGTGATATCACAGGCTTACAGGGGGCTTGGCGATAATGCTCAGGCTGAAAAACATTTAAAGATTGCAATTGAGCAAAGCCCCAATGTGATACTACAGGTCAGATATGAAGCGTCTCACATTCCCTGGGAAGGTGGGTTAGGTGGGGTTAGTGAAATTATTGTTACTGAGACGTATTGATGGAATTTATTAGAAGTCTGTGTTTTATAGTAGTCTCCGTATTTGAACATCAAAATCGCTCATAGCTCAAACTTTTTATACATAGAGGATTATCATCGTAAATTTAAATTGAAAGGGCATACGAGATGACCAGAAGTCTTAAGATCATATTCATAGTTGCATGCATCATATTCCTGATGAGTTGTAACACAGCGGATCGTCGCCTAAAAAAACTTACCATACTGGACGAGAACTATCCCCGCGCTTATTTCTTTCGTGCAGGTAAGTTAGATTATTTTTTCCGTCCGGGTAAGCATACGTATGATTATAGTACATGGGAACAGAATTTTGAGAGGTTGATGGGGATAGAAGGAAAATGTTTGGATGAAGAATTTAGAGAAGAGGGCGCAAACAGTCTTGAGTTCTTTAACCGATTCAAGAAGAATCATCCCAATCAGGTGATTTTACTCCATTTTGACGGTATGGCCAGAGATCCCTATTTCAAATCGTCAAAAGGATCTTTTTTTGCCGGACACTGGCTTTATCATAATGGCGCCAGGATACTTTCGGATGTATCTGATGAGTCTGGAATTACATCCATTCACGTTTCGGATGCCTCACTTTTTATGGTCGATATCGCGATTCGGGTCAAACACAAGAACGATGATATCGGACTCTGTGAACTGGACGAAACCGGGAAGCCGAACTGGACGAAAAGTGAACAGGTCAGATTGGTATCCCTGGATATGAAGACGAATACCATTCAAGTCGAGCGCGGATGCTACAGGACCGAACCCCGCTCCTTTTCAGCAGGTAAAAGCTATGCCGCTGCTCATTGCACAGCAGGTCCCTGGGGAGAGAATCTAATGTGGTTCTATAATTATTCAACCGAGTGTCCCAGGGACGCCCAAGGGAACAGTTGCATTGATATACTACTGGATGACCTCACTCAGCGATTTTCTCCTGAAGGCGAACTATATAACTTTGACGGGATTGAATTTGATATCCTCTTGTTTGATTCCAAGACGAATATGTTAAATTCACGAAGAGTTAATACCAACAGGGGTCCAGACGCGGATGCAGATGGCAAGGCGGATAATTGCGTCATAGATGGGATCCAGACTTACGGGATCGGAACAAACGAATTTTTGAAACGAATCAGGCAAAGATTGGGAAACGATCGGTTGATACTGGCTGATGGAGGATATCCCCTGAGTGATCAGCGCAGCTTTGGGATTTTGAATGGCATAGAAAGTGAGGGATGGCCAACGGGTCGTGATTATAATATTGAAGATTGGTCCGGTGGAATGAATCGTCATCTGTTCTGGTATGAGAATTCCAGAGCGCCTAAAATGAATTACATCAATCACAGATACAGTAGTGGATTTGATTATTCCAAAGTCAATGTCCATCAGGTTCGTCTGGTGATTGCCGCCTCGGTTCTCATCAATTCTGCCTTAGCAATGGCTGATCTACCATCGCAAGTCCTTGGTTACGAACCAGTTAAGAAATGCATTATTTACGGACCAGAACCCCCTGAATACGTAAGGTGGGGTTCAACGATTAAGGGTAATTATCCCGTCTGGGATGAACTGGTCATGGGTAAGGCCAACAAGATCGGTTGGCTTGGCAAACCAATGGGACCCCCAGTCAGTATGGCTGAGAAGGAAACACCGATACTTATCGCAACGAACGGTTCTCAGTTCAGATACCTCATGGATAATCTTAAGGGTCCAGTCCAGTTCAAGATAGACGGAGAGGCTTTAAGGGTAACCCCCGCCAACTCTGACGTAGAAAAGATTACCTTTACCCTTCAGGATGTTTCTTCTTATAGTCCTGACCTGACCGCTCTGGTTACTGCGCACGGTGAGCCCATGAAAGGGTATCCCGAAAATATGGCCCGCTTGATGCACGTGGGCCTTTCCCCGTCAACCGGGGGTATGAATCAATTCATGTCCTGGGTGAATGAAAAGGATTTTCAGTCCCGATTCTACTTCAGCCATACTCCATTTCTCGTGGGTTCTCCAGATATTCCCGTTGAGGTTGATCTGGAGTTTGAATTTGAAAGCACTGAACCGGTGTGGATATCAGAGATCCAGGTTTATAACCATCCAGATGCCATGGTTCGGGAGTTCGAGCACGGGGTGGTTTTGGCCAATCCTTCTCCCCGGCCCTATGAATTCAATCTGGCAGAACTCTTTCCAGGAAAGAAGTTCAGGCGGATTAAAGGATCACCCAAACAGGACCCTGAAACCAATGACGGCAGTCTGGTCACCGAAAATACAATTAGACTCAAAGGCAAAGATGCTTTGTTCCTGATTAAGGAGTAATGATTAAATTTAATAAGAGGAAGGCATGCATGGTCGTAGCAACCCTACTTGTGGGACTGAGGATGTCGTCTATCTTACAAGATAAGAGAAATGGATAAGATTTCCTTTATAATATAGATGTTAAAGAGGGAGTGCTGTTATGAGATTATTTAATGTTACAATTCCGATCATACTTTTGATTTCAACAAGTACTCTTCTGGCCGCGGGCACTGGCAGGATTAAAGGTGAGGTCAAGGATGTGGCCTCTGGCAATTTGCTTCCGGGCGCCAATGTGGTCATCGAGGGGACCCAATTGGGAGCGGCCACCAATCTGAGGGGCAAATTCGTCATTTTACGTGCACCAATTGGGACATATATGTTGAAAGCGAGCTATATGGGATATGAACCGGCGACCCGGGAGGTTATAGTACGCCCTGATCAAGAGGTGGTTGTTGATTTCGAGCTGGAACACAAGACCCTTCGGGGACAGACAGTGGTGGTTACAGCCGAAGCCTCGGGTCAGATGGCTGCCATCAACCAGCAGATTTCCGCCATTTCTATAAAGAATGTTGTCTCTTCGGCTCGTATTCAGGAATTGCCGGATGCAACGGCGGCCGAATCGTTGGGTCGCCTGCCCGGTGTTTCGATGAGCCGTAGCGGTGGTGAGGCAAATAAAGTATCTGTTCGCGGATTAACTCCAAAGATTCAGATTGAAGGTGTCAGTATGCAATCAACAGAGAGGGGTGGCGGCAATGTGGATATTTCGATGATCTCACCAAATGCTTTGGGCAGTATAGAAGTGACCAAAGCCCTTACTCCCGATATGGAAGCGAACAGGCTTGGTGGTACGATCGATTTAAAAATTCGCAGTGCTGCCGATAAACCCCATTCGGATTTAATGGTGCAAGGAGGGTATGATACACAGGAAGAATCTTATGGTAATTATAAAATCGTCGGTTCTGTCGGAAAACGATTTTTGAATAAAAATTTAGGTGTTTATTTAAATGGTTATGTGGAAAAAAGGAACCGTGGTACGGATATCATGGATCCTGATTTTATCGAAGATTTTACACTGCCGCAAGAAGAACGGCATAAAAGTCTCAGGTTTGATAGAATCGATTATACCGATCGATCAGAAGATAGAAGACGTTTTGGCGGTACACTTGTTTTGGACTATAAAATGCCAACTGGATCAATAAAAATGAGTAATTTTGCCAGTCGCATGGATCGAGATATTCTGGAACATCGACAAGCTTTTGGCGGGCGTGATGAAATTAGTTGGAGTATCAACAAGAGTGGCAATAAGAATTATCTTGATCAGATGGTCAATCGTCTATACGGAGAATTTTATTTACCTTTAGGAACCATTGACATTTCCCTTTCTCATAGCTTCGCTCAACAATACCAACCGGTGCAAAGACGGATTACGGGATATGGGATATATGATATGACACCTGAACAGAAAGTGACCACTCCTTATTTAGACTATGTCAATGTTTTACAAATCAAAGGCCCAGTGAATGATAAAAAGATTTATCTTAGAGACATCGGAAAAGATTCGTATTTAAGTAAGGATAGGGAATATGCGGTGAAAGCCAACTATCAGTACCCGTTTACTATTGGAAAATATGCTTCCGGCTCATTGAAACTGGGAGTTCTATATAAACATGGCAGGAGAGTGTACGATAGAGAGAGCATAAATGTTAATTGCAAACTAAACGATGGTAAAATAAACGAGGAATTATTTAGGGAAATGCCAGAAGTCTGGTCAGATCCGATTCATACTGTTCTTCCCTATCTTCCGCTCTCTTGGGACGAACATTTTGATAATGATAAATTTTTCGACGGAAAATACAATCTACTGCCTTTTATGAATCTGGATGTATTTGATAGACTTCATGAGGTAACCTGGCCATATTTTGAACGGACAGAGTATTTTTACAATCGAGGTGTGGCATCCTTCAGCCACGATCAGGATGGAAATGAGGAGATGAAAGCCGGATATATCATGGCGAATATTAATATTCTGAACAACAAATTAAATTTTATACCTGGCATACGTTATGAAAATATGAATTATAAATATACAGGATCTACCCTTATCATTCCAATGGGCGGCAGTCTACGAGAAGATATGTTCACGGAAGACAGGGTTGGCAAAGAAACTACGACGACTACGCACGAAAATTTCTTTCCTATGATCCATCTCCGAGTTAAGCCAACCAACTGGATTGATGTGCGTCTGGGTTATACAAATGCAGCCACCAGACCTTCTTACGTTGATCTCGTGCCTTACATGTTGACAAATCCCAATACCATGACGGTGGAGTCCGGGAATCCGAATCTGAAACCTCAATTGTCAGAGAACTGGGACTTGTATGTATCCGGATACACCGGCAAAGTCGGTTTGTTGACAGCAGGCGTTTTTTATAAAGAAATCAAAAACGGATTGCGTCATACTGCTTACTTCCTGCCTGATACAAATGCAACAAAGTCTTATGGATTGCCGGCTTATTATAAAGGATTCATGTACCTAATTCCCTTAAATAAGAAGTATCCGGGATTTACAAAGGGTCTCGAGCTGGAATGGCAAACCAATTTTTGGTACCTGCCTTTTCCTTTCAATGGGATAGTGCTCAATGCCAACTACACCTACATTAAATCCGAAAGCAAAATCCCCTTTCTTTATTTTATTGATGACTTCTCCACATTTCCCCCTACAAAAACACAGGTAGATACTTTTTATGTTGTTGATCAACCCAGAAGTCTTATAAACATTTCCATTGGCTATGCATACAAAGGGTTTTCAGGGCATATTTCATACTTGTATCAGGGTAGGAGCTTGTCCGGAGCCGAACAAAAAAGTTATTTAAATACATACATATTCCCATACTCACGTTGGGATTTTAAAGTACGTCAAAAGTTACCTGTTGAAGGGCTCGAAATTTACTTCAACATCAGCAATATTACAAACACAGGCGATCGTGAATATATTCAGTCCGAAAATTATTTCGATCGCCAAGAGTTCTGGGGATTAACTACCGATATTGGACTGCGATATCAGATGTAAACTTTGTTTTCCAAAACAAAAAATTTGAGTTGATTTAAAGACGGCAAAATAAGACACAGTAAAGAGAGGAGGTGAAAGTGAATAAAATATCGTTGATGTTTACAATTTATTGATTGGAAAGATGAGTGGAAGGAGGTGGTAGTAAGTAAAATACAAACTTAATTCATTCAATTTAGAAAGAAAAACTAAGGAGGAAAAACAATGAAGAAATCATTAATTTTTTGGTGTGTATTCATTCTTATGATTCAATTAGTATTTAGCGTTCATGTTTTTTCACAAGTAGATACGCTGGATATTCCTTTGGAAGCAGGCAATCAAACCTTGAAGTTGAAAGAAATAATTGACGCTGACTCTTTGGATCGCCATGACGTTTATCGCTTGGAAAGAGGCGGCATTTACTGGGTAACAGGAATTATTGAAAATAACTATCCTTTAACTATTGTTGGTAAAAAAGAACCTGCCGATAAAAGACCACCGCTGCTTATCTATAAAACTGACGTGCAAGGCAAAGCTCCGGATCATATGATACTGGCTCATGATGATGTTGTCGTAAAAAATCTGTATATTGCCGGGATTGATGAGTTAGAAAATCATCATAATTTTTATTTAACTACCGATGATAGTTTGAGACTCGTCGTTGATAATTGTGTATTTAATTATTCCGCTAATTGGCAGAGTGTTTTAGGATTCAGATGCACTGGTGGCGATATTTTCATTACCAATAACATGTTCATTAATCTAATGCTGGATACTGGGGCTGAGTGGTCACGACTCTTATTTACTAGGGGATGCAAAATTGATAGTATTATTTTCAGTAACAACACTGTGTTCAATAATGCAGGAGAAGTGCTGGATTGTGAAAACACTATTGCGGAGAAGGGACCGAGTTATATGCTGCTTGAGCATAATACAATTTTGAATACGGGTCTAACTTTTGTTCTAGGTGGCTATGCTCCCAATTTGGTCCGAAGGAATAATGTAGAATATAACACCTTGATTCGTGGGGATGCGATTAAAAGTGCTAATCTCAGTCGTGAAAGTGTGTGGGATTTTGATGATGGTGCGCCATTTGTTTTTTTTCCAATTGATACTCTTTGGACAGAAGTTAGTCCAAGTTTATATGATAGCTTACTTAATTCTGCAGGCGTTCCTTATCGAACAGTAGAGGTGTATAACAACAGCTTCTTCCAGTCACAAGGGATTGTTGATTACCTAAACGCCATGCCTGATGACAGCGCCTTGGTCCCCCAGATGTTAGACGAACGTGGCAGGGGCATGTTCGATGATAATGAGAATTGGCCGGGATTGTATTGGGATGATGAGACCAACTGGTATCTCGATCCTAACTTTACCAATAATCCCACAGATGAATCCGCACTCGTCGAATGGGCAAAGAAATCATATCTCGTTAAAGGCGGCCCCGGTGTGAATTATCTCTGGGTCCCGGGCGATGGTAAATTGGATTTTGTTTGGCCGTTAACCGATTATCTCGATCTCACTTACAGCAATCTCACACTGGTCTCTTCAGAAGGTTTGCATCTGGGCGATTTGTGTCATTGGTATCCGGATGAATATGAACAGTGGGAAGCCTTGAAGACCGGTGTTGATAAACTTGATGGACCGGTACCGACGAATTTCTCTCTTTCCCAGAATTATCCCAATCCGTTCAATTCCACGACCACAATAATTTATTCGTTAAAGAAAGCCGGCGATATCAAACTGACCGTATTTGATGTATTGGGTAAATGCGTCAAGACCCTGGTCAGTGGAAAACAGACCGCTGGTGTTTACAAGGTTGAATGGGACGGGATCAGTGCCATGGGTCAATCCGTGGCCAATGGCATCTATTTCTACAAACTGGAAATTGAAAATCAAAAAACGACTCGTAAAATGATGCTGCTTAAATAGGGAAATTTTCCGGTAGGTTAATGTGAAAAACGTCGGTATTTATACACATCAATCATTCTTAGATTATGCTTATTATGTATAACGGGTTATAATTTAAATTGAAAGGGCATACGAGATGAACAGAAGTCTTAAGATCATATCCATAGTTTCATGCATCATATTCCTGATGAGTTGTATCACAGCGGATCGTCGACTAAAAAAACTTACCATACTGGACGAGAACTATCCCCGCGCTTTTGTTTTTCGTGTGCCAGAGAGCACGTATTGGCCCTATACTGAATGGGAACAGGATAACGGAAAACTGATGGGCATTCTCGGGAAATGTTTGCAGGAGGAACTCATTGAGCGAACTGTGCATAGTCTTGAGTTTTTTAACCGATTTAAGGAAAATCATCCCGATCAGGTGGTTTTACTCCATTTTGACGGTTTGGCCAGGGATCCATATTTTCAATCAGCACAGGGAGAATTCTTTGCCGGACACTGGCTTTATCATAATGGCGCCAGGATACTTTCGGATGTATCTGATGAATCTGGAATTACATCCATTCACGTTTCGGATGCCTCACTTTTTATGGTCGATATCGGGGCTTGGAACAAGCACAAGAACGATGATATCGGACTCTGTGAACTGGATAATAATGGTAAGCCAAACTGGGCTAAGAGTGAACATGTCGGACTGGTATCCGTGGATATGAAAACGAATACCATTCAAGTCGAGCGCGGTTGTTATGGAACAGAACCGCGTGCATTTTCAGCAGGCAGCAGCTATGCCGCTGCGCATTGCACAGCAGGTCCCTGGGGAGAAAATCTGCTCTGGTTTTACAATTATTCAACCGAGTGTCCCAAAGATGCTTCGGGAAACAATTGCATTGATATACTACTGGATGACCTCACTCAGCGATTTTCTCCTGAGGGTAAACTATATAACTTTGACGGGATTGAATTTGATATCCTCTTGTTTGATCCGCTGCATCTTTTAACTGGATACCCTGCTAATAGACAAAGGAGCCCGGACGTGAATGCAGATGGCAAGGCGGATGATGGGGTCATAGATGGGATCCAGACTTACGGGATCGGAACAAACGAATTTTTGAAACGACTCAGGCAAAGATTGGGGAACGATCGGTTGATAATGGCTGATGGAGGATATCCCCTGAGTGATCAGCGCAGCTTTGGGATTTTGAATGGCATAGAAAGTGAGGGATGGCCAAATGGTCGTGATTATAATATTGAAGATTGGTCCGGTGGAATGAATCGTCATCTCTTCTGGTATGAAAATTCCATAGCGCCTAAAATGAATTATATCAACCACAGATACAGATTGGGATTTGATCATTCCAAAGTCAATGCCCATCAGGTTCGTCTGGTTATTGCCGCATCGGTTCTCATCAATTCTGCCTATGCAATGGCGGATTTGCCATCACGCGTGCTGGGCTATGCTTCGGAAACACCTGTATCGGTCGATGATTACTTTGTTTCCAAGGGTGAATATTCTGTATGGGATGAGATGGTCATGGGTGAGGCCAACAAGATCGGTTGGCTTGGCAAACCAATGGGTCCCCCAGTCAGTATGGCTGAGAGGGAAGTAGCGATACTTACCGCAAGTAACGGTTCTCAGTTCAGATACCTCATGGATAATCTTAAGGGTCCAGTCCAGTTCGAGATAGACGGAGAGGCTTTAAGGGTAACCCCCGCCAACTCTGATGTAGAAAAGATCACCTTTACCCTTCAGAATGTTTCTTCTTATAGCTCTGACCTGACCGTTATGGTCACAGTGATGGGTGAAGACATGGAGGATTATCCGGAGAATATAGCCCGTTTGATGCACGTAAGTCTTCCCCAGTCAACGGAGGGGATGAAGAGGTTTATGTCCTGGGTGAATGATAAGGATTTCCAGTCCCGTTTTTACTTCAGCCATACTCCATTTCTCGTGGGTTCCCCGGATATTCCCGTTGAGGTTGATCTGGAGTTTGAATTTGAAAGCACTGAACCGGTGTGGATATCCGAGGTCCGGGTTTATAACCATCCGGATGCCATGGTTCGGGAGTTCGAGCATGGGGTTGTGCTGGCCAATCCCTCTCCCAGACCCTACACGTTCAATCTGGCGGAACTCTTTCCAGGAAAGAAGTTCAGACGAATTAAAGGATCACCTAAACAGGACCCTGAAACCAATGACGGCAGTCTGGTCACCGAAAATACAATTAGACTCAAAGGGAAGGATGCTTTGTTCCTGATTAAGGAGTAATGATGAATAGTCTATATAAAGAGGATTATCAAAAAGGGAAGCAGAAATTAATGCGTAAATTTAATAAGAAGAGGACATTCGTGGTAGCAGTAAATCTACTTGTGGGACTGAGGATGTCGTCTATCTTACAAGATAAGAGAAATGGATGAGATTTCATTTATCATAATTCAATTAATAAAAACAGTAAAGGAGCATATGATATGAGTAGAAGTCTTAAGATCATATCCATAGTTGCATGCATCATATTCCTAATGAGTTGTAGCACAGCGGATCGTCGCCTAAAAAAACTTACCATACTGGATGAGAATTATCCCCGTGCTTTTTTCTTTCGTGCAGGTAAGTTTGACTATTTTTTTTGGCCGGGTAAGCATACGTATAAGTATACTACATGGGAACAGAATTTTGAGAGGTTGATGGGGATAGAAGGAAATTGTTTGTATGAAGTATTTAGAGAAGAGGGCGCAAACAGCCTTGAGTTCTTTAACAGATTTAAGAAGAATCATCCCAATCAGGTGGTTTTACTCCATTTTGACGGTCTGGCCAGGGATCCGTATTTTCAATCAGCACAGGGAGAATTCTTTGCCGGACACTGGCTTTATCACAATGGCGCCAGGATACTTTCGGATGTATCTGATGAATCTGGAATCACTTCCATTCATGTATCGGATGCCTCACTTTTTATGGTCGATATTGGCATCCGTAACAGGGATGCAAACGATGATATCGGACTATGTGAACTGGACGATAGTGGTAAGCCAAACTGGGCAAAGAGTGAACAGGTCAGACTGGTATCCGTGGATATTAAAACGAATACCATTCAAGTCGAGCGCGGTTGTTACGGCACCGAACCTCGTTTCTTTTCAGAGGGTAAAAGCTATGCCGCTGCACATTGCACAGCAGGTCCCTGGGGAGAGAATTTATGCTGGTTCTATAATTATTCAACCGAGTGTCCCAGGGACGCCCAAGGGAACAGTTGCATTGATATATTTTTGGATGACCTCACTCAGCGATTTTCTACTGAAGGCGAACTTAACGCTTTTGACGGAATTGAATTTGATATCTTATTCTTTGATCCTATGCATGCTATAAACCCGCGAAATATTTATGTTCCAAGGGGGCCGGATGTAAATGCTGATGGCAAGGCAGACAATGGCATCGTGGATGGGATCAATACATACGGAATTGGAACAGACGTATTTTTTAAATGTCTCAGGCAAAGATTGGGGAACGATCGGTTGATACTTGCTGATGGGACTGTTAGCTATGATCAGCGAGGGTTTGGGATTTTGAATGGCATAGAAAGTGAGGGATGGCCAACGGGTCGTGATTATAATATTGAAGATTGGTCTGGTGGAATGAATCGTCATCTCTTCTGGTATCAAAATTCCAGAGCACCTAAAATGAATTATATCAACCATAGATACTCGTATAAGTTTGATTATTCCAAAGTCGATGCCCATCAGGTTCGTCTGGTGATTGCCGCATCGGTTCTTACCAATTCAGCTTATGCGTTTGCGGCTTTGCCACCGTACGTATTGGGATATGAGCCAGAAACGCCTGATGATTTAGGAGGATATCGATGGAGTCACGTGAGTGAATATCCCATCTGGGATGAACTGGTGATGGGTGAGGCCAACAAGATCGGCTGGCTTGGCAAACCAGTTTGCCCCACGGTCAGTATGGCTGAGAAGGAAACACCGATACTTACCGCAAGTAACGGTTCTCAGTTCAGATACCTCATGGATAATCTTAAGGGTGCAGTCCAGTTCAATGTAGACGGAGAGGCTTTAAGAGTAACCACCGCCAACTCTTATGTAGAAAAGCTCACCTTTACCCTTCAGGATGTTTCTTCTTATAGTCCTGACCTGACCGTTCTGGTTACTGTGCGGGGTGAAGACATGGAGGATTATCCAGAGAATATAGCCCGTTTGATACACGTAAGTCTTCCCCGGTCAACGGAAGGGATGGACCGGTTTATGTCCTGGTTTAATGAAAAAGATTTCCAGTCCCGTTTTTACTTCAGCCATACTCCATTTGTCGTGGGTTCCCCGGATATTCCCGTTGAGGTTGATCTGGAGTTTGAATTTGAAAGCACTGAACCAGTGTGGATATCCGAGATTCAGGTTTATAACCATCCGGATGCCATGGTTCGGGAGTTTGAACATGGGGTGGTGCTTGCCAATCCCTCTCCCAGACCCTACACGTTCAATCTGGCGGAACTCTTTCCAGGAAAGAAGTTCAGACGAATTAAAGGATCACCTAAACAGGACCCTGAAACCAATGATGGCAGTCTGGTCACCGAAAATACAATTAGACTCAAAGGGAAGGATGCTTTGTTCCTGATTAAGGAGTAATGATGAATATGCTATATAAAGAGGATTATCAAAAAAGGAGGTAGTAATAATGAGTGAATTTAATAAGAAGAATGCATTCATGGTAGCAGTAACCCTACTGGTGGGTCTGATGATGCCATTATCCACATGGGGACAAGTTCGATGTTGGACAGAAGATGTTACACTGCCAACATATCCATTGGGTCCTGAAGAAAAGCATCCTATTTTCAAGGATTACAGATTGCCTGGAGATTCTCCCTTCTGGATCAGTCGACAGATCTATCCTTATACATTAGAAGATAAAGTGACCAGGAATATAAAGGACGTTGTCTACAAAGGTGTCTATTTAGAGAATGAATATATAAAAGTTCTTCTAATGCCCGAATTAAGGGGTCGCATATGGGGCGCCATAGATAAGAGAAATGGATGGGATTTCATTTATTATAATCCCGTTGTAAAATCAATAAAGGATGGTGCAATAAGGGGAGCCTGGATATCAACCGGCGTCGAGTGGAATCACCCCGGAGGGCATGCTTATACCACGTATGATGATATTAGCTATAAGGTCATGAATGAACCTGACGGAGGAAAAACAGTATTGATTGCTGAGATTGAACCCAACCGTATGCATAAATGGGAGATTGAGGTCACCCTTCGTCCTGGTCGTCTCTTTCTGGAAATTCATGGGCGTCTAATGAGTATTCATTCCTTCCCGGTTCCCATTGTTTCCTCTCAAAACTTAGCCATTCGTATCACAGAAGATTCACAAGTCATCTATCCAAAAGGCACCTGGCTGACAGGCCATTCAAAGAAAATATATATAAAATGGCCAATACAAAATGGTGTAGATCTTTCCAGGTATAAAAATATAGAAACATTATGGATTTCTATGTTCGCTGATGGTCCTGCATTGAATCAGGATTACTTCGGCGCATATGCTCACGATAAGAATGCCGGTACGGTAATATATGCTGATCATCGCACTGCACCGGGAAAGAAGTCATTCTACTGGGGTTCCGGACGTTTTGGCAAAATATGGAATTATGCTCTTAGCGACAGTTACTCTGATGGGCCCTGGGAGATTCAGTTAATCGCCTTCTGGGACAATCTCGGACATGGTTATTCATGGTTGAATCCTTTGGAAGTGAAAGAGTTCACAAGCTATTGGTATCCCATCATGGATATGGGAGGGTTTGTGAAGGCGAATAAAGATCTGTGTCTTAATATGGTACAAACTAATAGCGTTGTGGAACTTGCGCTGCAAGCTACCAGTGAGATTTCTGATTCCAGGATAGAGGTAGAGGCTAAAGGGAAAAAGGTCTTTAATCGGGAAACAAATCTAAACTTGAAAGGTCCTTTCAAAGCAACGTTCCCGCTTCCTGAAAAAATTAATTACGAAGATTTGCACTTGACTGTGTACGACACAAAAGGCAAACAGATTCTCATATATAAAACTGCGCCTTATGAATCAGAAGCTCCTGAGACAGTCGGTAAGAAAAAGCCAATGCCTGAGATGGGTGTGGAGGAGCTCTACCAAGTAGGAAAGAGTTATTATCAGGATCCTTTCTGTCCGGAAGCCGAGGCTTATTTCCAGGAAATTCTAAAGCGTGATCCCGGGGAGTCACGTGCGCACAGAGCCTTGGGTATTTTCAATTATCAACATGGTTATTATGAAAAGGCGAAGAAGCATCTCAACAAAGTCCTGGATATAGATCACCTGAATGAAGAGGCCTATACGGCACATATGTTTCTGGGGCTTGTTGAACTTGAAACCGGTGATCTCGATGACGCCAGGGAAGCGTTGATGATTTCCTCCCGTTATATGCCTACCAAGGTCACAGCACTCTATTACCTGGGCAGGCTTGCGTTTGTGGAAGAGGATTACGGAAAGGCGATTCATTATCTAGAAGAAGCCGCAAAGAACGGAGGGCATCATCCGGCAATCTGGAGTACCATGGCCATCGCCTATCGCAAGATGGGATCAAAGAATTTGGCGCTTCAGGCCATTCAGAATGCCCTGGATCGGGATCCGCTGGAGTTCACAGCCATTACGGAGCATTGGTTCTGGGGTAAGGTAGAAGATGAGGAGATCAATTCAATCTTCGACAGGAAAGACTCTACCTTTGTCGGCAGTCAATTATATTTAGAACAAGCAGCCAATTATATGGAATTGTGTGAATGGCAGGATGCCATAAGTCTACTCAAGTTAGGCCTAGACCATTTTCAACGTATTGGCGGACTCAATCCACTTTTAGATTACTATTTAGGATACTGCCACGAGCAATTAGGTAAAATTAGGAAAGCGCATAAACTGTATAAAAAGGCATCAAAAGGCAATCCCAAATATGTGTTTCCCTATCGAAAGATGAGTGTTAAAGTACTCAAAGCGGCCCTTGATGATAATAAATCCGATTCAAATGGATGGATGTATTTGGGTAATTGTTTAACCTATTTGCGTCAGTTTGAGGAAGGCCTTCGGGCCTGGAAGAAAGCAGAGAAACTTGATCCAAAAAACCCCATTCTACTCTGCAATCTCTCACAGGCAGTATGGTATCTTAAAAAGGATATCAGCCAGGCGATTGGTTATCTTGAGAAGGCATTGAACATTGCTCCCAATGATCCCCGAGTCTTCTGGGATCTTGACCACATGTATGCATTCATCAGGGCAACCGATAAACGCCTAAATCTGTTCAGAGAAAAGAAGGATCTTGTAGAATCTAAAGATTACCTGGTGGATCGCCTGGTAGTCTTGCTTCTTCGTCTGGGACAGAGTAATTTGTTTGAGGGTAACAACTCGAAAGCTAAGGCATACTTTGAAGAATCCGCAGAGCTAATGGATATGACCTATTTCTTCAATGCATTGGAATTTTCTTTCCTGCCATTAAAATATACGGAAGCCCACTTTGGACTCGGTGAGGCTTTACTAAATGAAGGCAAACCGGAACTGGCCCTGAAGCAATTCAAGAAGGGACTTGAGTGTCCAAATAATTTAAATAAGACCTTTCCAGCAAATCCTATACGAACTCGGGCTCATTACCTGCTGGGTATTGCCTATGAAAACATGGGGAATAGGGACGAAGCACTCGAGCACTTCCAGAAAGCGGCTTATGATCCGATCAGACCCAATATGGAAAGCACATACTATCAAGGGCTGGCACTTGAAGCATTGGGCAAGATCGACGCTGCCAGAGATCTCTTCCTTAACCTGGTGTACTTGGCCAAGGAGTCCCTTGCTGAAAAAGAATCAGCAATCCAGCATTTTGTGATATCACAGGCTTACAGGGGACTTGGCAATAATGCTCAGGCTGAAAAACATTTAAAGATTGCAATTGAGCAAAGCCCCAATGTGATTTTAAAGGCCAGAGATGAAGCTTCTCATATTCCCTGGGAAGGTGGGGTAACGGATTACCTCGAACCCGAATTTTATTAAAAGAATGTGTTTAATAGTATTCACAGATTTATACATATCAATCATTCATAGATTAGGCATATTATGTATAACGAGTTATTATTTAAATTGAAAGGGCATAAGAGATGAACAGAAGTCTTAAGATCATATTCATAGTTGCATGCATCATATTCCTGATGAGTTGTAGCACAGTGGATCGTCGTCTAAAAAAACTTACCATACTGGAAGAGAATTATCCCTGTGCTTTTTTCTTTCGTGCAGGTAAGTGTGATTATTTTTTTTGGCCGGGTAAGCATACGTATAAGTATAGTACATGGGAACAGAATTTTGAGAGGTTGATGGGGATACAAGGAAAATGTTTGGATGAAGAAACTATAAAAGAGGGCGCAAACAGCCTTGAGTTCTTTAACAGATTTAAGAAGAATCATCCCAATCAGGTGGTTTTACTCCATTTTGACGGTATGGCCAGGGATCCGTATTTTCAATCAGCACAGGGAGAATTCTTTGCCGGACACTGGCTCTATCACAATGGCGCCAGGATACTTTCGGATGTATCTGATGAGCCTGGAATCACTTCCATTCATGTATCGGATGCCTCACTTTTTATGGTCGATATTGGGATTTGGAACAGTGATGCAAACGATGATATCGGACTCTGTGAACTGGACGATAGTGGTAAGCCAAACTGGGCAAAGAGTGAACAGGTCAGACTGGTATCCGTGGATATTAAAACGAATACCATTCAAGTCGAGCGCGGTTGTTATGGAACAGAACCGCGTGCATTTTCAGCAGGCAGCAGCTATGCCGCTGCGCATTGCACAGCAGGTCCCTGGGGAGAGAATCTGCTCTGGTTTTACAATTATTCAGCCGCATGTCCCAAAGATGCTTCGGGAAACAATTGCATTGATATACTACTGGATGATCTCTCTCAGCGATTTTCTACTGAAGGCGAACTTTTTTACTTTGACGGGATTGAATTTGATATCCTCTTGTTTGACCTCGAGACGGGTATGTTAAATCCACGAAGAGTTAATACCAATAGGGGTCCGGACGCGGATGCAGATGGCAAGGCGGATAATGGCGTCATAGATGGGATCAATACATACGGAATTGGAACAAACGAATTTTTGAAGCGGCTCAGGAACCGATTGGGGAACGATCGGTTGATAACGGCTGATGGAGGATATCCCTATCATCAACAACGAGGGTTTGGGATTTTGAATGGCATAGAAAGTGAGGGATGGCCAACGGGTCGTGATTATAATATTGAAGATTGGTCCGGGGGTATGAATCGTCATCTCTTCTGGTATCAAAATTCCAGAGCGCCCAAAATGAATTATATCAACCATAGATACTCGTATAAGTTTGATTATTCCAAAGTCGATGCCCATCAGGTTCGTCTGGTGATTGCCGCATCGGTTCTTACCAATTCAGCTTATGCGTTTGCGGCTTTGCCACCGTACGTATTGGGATATGAGCCAGAAACGCCTGATGATTTAGGAGGATATCGATGGAGTCACGTGAGTGAATATCCCATCTGGGATGAGCTGGTCATGGGTGAGGCCAACAAGGTAGGTTGGCTTGGCAAACCAGTTTGTCCCCCGGTCAGTATGGCTGAGAAGGAAACACCGATACTTATCGCAACGAACGGTTCTCAGTTCAGATACCTCATGGATAATCTTAAGGGTACAGTCCAGTTCAAGGTAGACGGAGAGGCTTTAAGAGTAACCACCGCCAACTCTTATGTAGGAAACCTTGCCTTTACCCTTCAGGATGTTTCTTCTTATAGTCCTGACCTGACCGTTCTGGTTACTGTGCGGGGTGAAGACATGCAGGATTATCCAGAGAATATAGCCCGTTTGATGCACGTAAGTCTTCCCCGGTCAACGGAAGGGATGGACCAATTTATGTCCTGGTTTAATGAAAAAGATTTCCAGTCCCGTTTCTACTTCAGCCATACGCCATTTGTCGTGGGTTCCCCGGATATTCCCGTTGAGGTTGATCTGGAGTTTGAATTTGAGAGTAGTGAACCGGTATGGATATCTGAGATCAAAGTATATAACCATCCGGATGCCATGGTTCGGGAGTTTGAACATGGGGTGGTGCTTGCCAATCCCTCTCCCAGACCCTACACGTTCAATCTGGCAGAACTCTTTCCGGGAAAGAATTTCAGGCGGATTAAAGGATCACCCAAACAGGACCCTGAAACCAATGACGGCAGTCTGGTCACCGAAAATACAATTAGACTCAAAGGGAAGGATGCTTTGTTCCTGATTAAGGAGTAATGATGAATAGTCTATATAGTGTCTGGACGAAAAGATTTAACTTATTAAATAATATTAGGATAGAGTAAAAATATCAGGTGAAAAACATTGAAATATACCAAAAAGTAGCTAAATTTGAGTAATATTCGATATACATTATACTTAAAAAGGTCAGGATTAACACATATGCGTAAAAGATTCGAGATTCAATTAGAACTTGGAACAACACCGATTGAAGAGATCGAAATTCCTGCTCGGAGTCGGGATGAGTTGCCACCGGTGATGCGTGCTTTAAAGTATATTTACACTACTCCAGCAATACACAGAGAAGTTTTTCAGGTTCTTGAGCAACACATTAAAATATTCAAGATGGGATGTCTTGGGATGAGTTTGTGGGAGATACTGGTATTAGGTGTTGTGCGATTAACCCTTGATATTGATTATGATCGATTAGAGCATATAGCGAACTACGATCTTTTAGTTCGTCAATTTTTAGGTGTAGACAGTTACGCCAGGGAACCCAGAAAGTATCCGTTGCAGACATTAAAAGACAATGTTGGGTTATTGACGGAAGAGCTTTTGGTAGAGATAAACAGTATTGTTGTTAAGACAGGACATAAAATAACCTGTAAAAAAAAAGAGGATGTGCTCTGGGTGAAGATTGATACGTTTCCTGTGCAATCTAACGTTCATTTTCCCACAGATGTCAGTTTGTTGTGGGATTCTGCCCGGAAGAGCATCAAGACAATATTACGTTTGGTTGAAGATACAGAGATTGGTAGTTGGCGTAAGGGAGCATACTGGATACGTCATGTGAAGAATGCGTTTATTGGCGTGAGCAAAATGATGGGCAAGGGCGGTAAGAATAAGAAGATTCGTTTTAAGACAAAGGTGCGAGAATATTTGAATGTTGTGAAGGAATTGAGCCAAAAGATTGATGCGACTTTACCTGAGATTAAGCAGTCGGTTTCAGTAGATGACATTATCAGGATTGTCTATCTGCTTGAGTTAGAATATTACAAAGAGATGTTAGATAAACATATTGATTTGGTTGAACGTCGTGTTCTAAAAGAAGAGAAGATTCCCCATTCAGAGAAGGTATTTTCAATCTTTGAACCCTATACGGAATGGATACAAAAGGGAAAAGCAGGTAATAAAGTCGAGCTTGGTTTAAATGTTTTAGCGGCGACGGATCAGCATGGTTTTTGTTTATATCACCATGTTTGTGAACATGAGCAGGACGTTTCCTTAGCCGTGCCCACGGTAGAGAAGATAATGTCGGATTACCATAGAAAACTGGGAAGTGTGAGTTTTGATAGGGGTTTCTGGAGTCGGGAGAATCATGACCGGCTAAAAGAGATAATTTCAAAAGTGATATTGCCAAAGAAGGGAAGATTAAATCGTGAAGAATATGACCGTGAACATGAGAAAACCTTTGTGGCACTTCGTCATAAACATGCGGCAGTTGAATCTGATATCAACTCCCTGGATCATCATGGACTATCCCATAGGGACTCCTTCGGAGGAGCAGTGTCCGGATAAAGGACTTCTTCACTTCAAGAGTTATGTTGCTTTGGGAGTATTGGCCTATGATCTTCATCGTTTGGGAAATGTATTAATGACTCCCGAGCGGAAGAAGTTAAAAAAACGTCCGGCGGTTGCCGGAGCGGTTAGTTCAGCCTTTGCATAAAAAAACTTTTTGAAAATGATCAACCAAAGGTGAAATACGTCCAAAATTGGAATATGTAGTGAAACTTTGATACCATAATAGTTGAATAGTGTAAAAATACAGAAAAGGAAACGTTATTCTTTTGCACTTATTAACCAGGCAAGGCAAAATCAATATGAATTATTCGTAAAACATTACTTTTCGGTCAGAAACTATATAAGGAATCTTATCAAAAAAAGGAGGTAGTAATAATGCGTGAATTTAATAAGAAGAAGGCATGCGTGGTGGTAGCAATCCTACTGGTGGGACTGATGATGCCATTATCCACATGGGGACAAGTTCGATGTTGGACAGAAGATGTTACACTGCCAACATATCCATTGGGTCCTGAAGAAAAGCATCCTATTTTCAAGGATTACAGATTGCCTGGAGATATCCCATTCCGTCTCAGTCGACAAATTTATCCTTACACGTTAGAGAATGAATATACCAATACTAAAAAGGACGTGGTCTACAAAGGTGTCTATTTAGAGAATGAATATATAAAAGTTCTTCTAATGCCCGAATTAAGGGGTCGCATATGGGGCGCCATAGATAAGAGAAATGGATGGGATTTCATTTATTATAATCCCGTTGTAAAATCAATAAAGGATGGTGCAATAAGGGGAGCCTGGATATCAACCGGCGTCGAGTGGAATCACCCCGGAGGGCATGCTTATACCACGTATGATGATATTAGCTATAAGGTCATGAATGAACCTGACGGAGGAAAAACAGTATTGATTGCTGAGATTGAACCCAACCGTATGCATAAATGGGAGATTGAGGTCACCCTTCGTCCTGGTCGTCTCTTTCTGGAAATTCATGGGCGTCTAATGAGTATTCATTCCTTCCCGGTTCCCATTGTTTCCTCTCAAAACTTAGCCATTCGTATCACAGAAAATTCACAAGTCATCTATCCAAAAGGCACCTGGGCAACGGGCCATGGAAAGAAAATATATATAAAATGGCCAATGCACAATGGTGTAGATCTTTCCAGGTATAAAAATATAGAAACATTAAGATTTCCCACATTCGCTGATGGTCCTGCATTAAATCAGGATTACTTCGGAGCATATGCTCACGATAAGAATGCCGGTACGGTAATATATGCTGATCATCGCACTGCGCCTGGAAAGAAGTCATTCTACTGGGGTTCCGGACGTTTTGGCAAAATATGGAATTATGCTCTTAGCGACAGTTACTCTGACGGGCCCTGGGAGATTCAGTTAATTACCTTCTGGGATAATCTTGGACATGGTTATTCATGGTTGAATCCTTTGGAAGTGAAAGAGTTCACAAGCTATTGGTATCCCATCATGGATATGGGTGGATTTGTGAAGGCGAATAAAGATCTGTGTCTTAATATGGTACAAACTAATAGCGTTGTGGAACTTGCGCTGCAGGCTACCAGCGAGTTTCCCGATTCAAGGATTGAGGTAGAGGCTAAAGGGAAAAAGGTCTTGAATAAGAAAGCTAATCTAAACTTGAAAGGACCTTTCAAAGCAACATTCCCGCTTCCTGAAAAAATTGATTACGAAGATTTGCACTTGACTGTGTACGACACAAAAGGCAAACAGATTCTCATATATAAAACTGCGCCTTGTGAATCAGAAGCTCCTGAGACAGTCGGTAAGAAAAAGCCAATGAGTGAGATGGGTGTGGAGGAGCTCTACCAAGTAGGAAAGAGTTATTATCAGGATCCTTTCTGTCCGGAAGCCGAGGCTTATTTCCAGGAAATGCTGAAGCGTGATCCCGGGGAGTCACGTGCGCACAGAGCCCTGGGTATTTTCAATTATCAACATGGTTATTATGAAAAGGCGAAGAAGCATCTCAACAAAGTCCTGGATATAGATCACCTGAATGAAGAGGCCTATACGGCACATATGTTTCTGGGGCTTGTTGCACTTGAAACCGGGGATCTCGATAACGCCAGGGAAGCGCTGATGATTGCCTCTCGTTATATGCCCACCAAGGTCACAGCACTCTATTACCTGGGCAGGATTGCGTTTGTGGAAGAGGATTATGAGAATGCCGTTCACTACTTAGAAGAGGCAATAAAGAGCGGAGGTTATCATCCAGTTATATGGAGTACCATGGCAATTGCCCATCGCAAGATGGGATCAAAGAATTTGGCGCTCCAGGCCATTCAGAATGCCCTGGATCGGGATCCGCTGGATTTCACAGCCATCATGGAGCAATGGTTTTGGGGTGAGATAGAAGATGAGGAGGTCAATACAATCTTCGACAGGAAAGACTCCACCTTTGTCGGCAGTCAATTATATTTAGAACAAGCAGCCAATTATATGGAATTGTGTGAATGGCAGGATGCCATAAGCCTGCTCAATTTAGGTATAGACCATTTTCAACGTATTGGCGGACTCAATCCACTTTTAGATTACTATTTAGGATACTGCCATGAGCAATTAGGTAAAGTTAGGAAAGCGCATAAACTGTATAAAAAGGCGTCAAAAGGCAATCCTAAATATGTGTTTCCTTATCGAAAGATGAGTGTTAAAGTACTCAAAGCAGCACTTGATGATAATAAATCCGATTCAAATGGATGGATGTATTTGGGTAATTGTTTAACCTATTTGCGTCAGTTTGAGGAAGGCCTTCAGGCCTGGAAAATGGCGGAAAAGCTTGATCCAAAAAACTCCATTCTCCTGCGCAATCTCTCACAAGCCACGTGGAATCTAAAATCCGATACCAGCAAGGCGATTGGTTATCTTGAGAAGGCATTGGACATTGCTCCCAATGATCCCCGAGTCTTATGGGATCTTGAACATATGTACGATTTCATCAGGGCAACCGATAAACGCCTAAATCTGTTAAGAGAAAAGAAGGATCTTTTAGAATCTAAAGATTACCTGGTGGATCGCCTGGTAGTCTTGCTTCTCCGTCTGGGACAGAGGAATTTGTTTGAGGGTAACAACTCGAAAGCTAAGGCATACTTTGAAGAAGCCGCAGAGCTAATGGATATGACCTATTTTTTCACCAGAGAGAAATACGATTTTCTGCCTTTGAAGTACTCGGAAGCCCACTTTGGACTGGGTGAGGCGTTACTAAATGAAGGCAAACCGGAACTGGCCCTGAAGCAATTCAAGAAAGGGCTTGAGTGTCCAAATAATTTAAATGAGACCTTTCCAGCAAATCTTATACGAACTCGGGCTCATTACCTGCTGGGTCTTGCCAATAAAAAAATGGGGAATGACGACGTAGCACGCGAGTATTTCCAGAAAGCGGCTTATGATCCGATCAGACCCAATACGGAAAGCATATACTATCAAGGGCTGGCACTTGAAGCATTGGGCAAGATCGACGCTGCCAGAGATCTCTTCCTTAACCTGGTGTACTTGGACGAGGGGGCACTTTCGGAGAAAGAATCAGCAATCCAGCATTTTGTGATATCACAGGCTTACAGGGGACTTGGCGATAATGCTCAGGCTGAAAAACATTTAAAGATTGCAATTGATCAAAGTCCCAATGTGATTTTAAAGGCCAGAGATGAAGCTTCTCATATTCCCTGGGAAGGTGGTCTAAAAAATTACCTCAGACATATCGATGAAATTTATTAAAAACATTGCTAAGAAATGGAGGATAATACAATGTTACAAAACTATAATCGTCGAGTTTTCTTGAAGAAAATCGGAAAGTCTGCTATTGCTCTTTATTTGACCGGTCTGACCGCTCAGTCTTGCAGAAAAGGCGCTCCAAAGCGACCCAATATATTGATTTTTATGGCAGACAATATGTACGGTGAGCATTTGGGCTGTTATGGTGACGAAGTCGTAAAGACGCCAAATATCGATAAACTTGCCCGTCATGGTCTTAGATTTGAAAATGCATTTTGTTGCTCGCCATCTTGTACTCCTTCACGTGCCGGTTTGCTTACCGGGCAGGATCCATGGCGATTGGGAGAGACTGCGAACTTATGGAGTAGATGGCCCGGTGATCTGGTTACCTATACCGATTTGCTGGAGCAATCAGGTTATTCTGTGGGCTTTCAAGGTAAAGGCTGGGGGCCAGGACGGTGGGAAGAAAGTGGTCGTAAGCATAATCCGGCTGGGAAAAAATACAGCTCTTTTCTTGCTTTTTTAGAAGCCAATACGTCCAAAAAGCCGTGGGGTTTCTGGTGTGAGACTAGGGAGCCGCATCGACCATATAAATTGGGTTCGGGTGTTGAATCGGGAATGGATTTGAACAAGGTATTTGTGCCGCCCTATTTACCGGATAGCAAAGAAGTCAGAAGTGATATTTGTGATTATTACTACGAGGTACAGAGGTTCGACAAGTTTGTGGGAAGAACCATGCGAGCAATCAATAGGCTTGGGGACAAAGTAATCAAGAATACCATTATCATTGTAACCAGTGATAATGGATGGATGATGCCGAGAGGATTGGCTAATCTTTATGATTTCGGCACAAAGGTTCCTCTTGTAATTTATTGGAAAGATCATATTAAAGAAAATAGAGTCGTTAGTGATTTTGTGAATTTAAATGATCTTGCTCCGACTTTTCTTGAATTAGCAGGTTTAGAAATCCCTGATTGGATGACAGCGGAAAGCCTGACCAATGTCCTTTTCGCCAGTAAATTAGGCAGAGTAGATGTAAATCGTGATTTTGTGGTAATGGCTTCTGAAAGACATGCGCTATGTCGTAAGGATGGCGTTGGATACCCAAATAGGGCAATTAGAACCGATAATTATCTCTATATTCGTAACTATGAGCCCGATAGATGGCCTGCTGGTGATCCAAAGTTGTTTGGAGATATCGATGCACACACGATGAATTATTACGCGGCAACCAAAGAATACATGATGTTACACAAAGATTATCCCGAAGTAAATCCTTTGTATGAACTGGGTTTTATGAAACGACCAGCAGAAGAATTGTTTGACTTGAAAAAAGATCCATATCAAATGAATAATGTTGCTGAAGACAAAGCGTACGCGGAGGTCAATAAGGGATTGTCTGAAAAAATGGACAAGTATCTCATTGCAACTGATGATCCCCGGGCTATTGGAGGGGAAATTATCTGGGACACCGTTATATTTACAAACACAAATGATTACTTGATTACACCAAGCGAGCGAGCAATAGAAAAATTTAATATGAAACGTGAATTTCGTTTTTTAAAACCGGATTCGCCTGTACGCCTGGAATAGGAGACAATCCAATATTATTGCGAAAGACGATATTAGAAGAAAGTCAAAGTGAGATAAACGAAAGGGTGTTAATGTGAATAACAAAGCGTGGTTTCTTTATGCGATGATTACAACGGTCTTATGGGGTGTTTGGGGCGCATTTATTGAGATCCCTGAGAAAGTGGGTTTTCCCGCCACATTAGGCTACACTACATGGGCAGTGATGATGATTCCTGTAGCATTAGTTGCCTTGATCATTATTAAATGGCAATTGGATCGCGATAAACGCTCGATATTTTTCGGGATGAGCGCAGGAATTTTAGGATGCGGAGGACAGCTGATCCTATTTCAAACATTGAGAATGGGACCGGCTTATATTGTATTTCCTATCATTTCGCTCTATCCTGTTGTGACAATCGTGATGTCTGCGACTTTATTAAAAGAGCGTGCTAGCAAGCGTTCATGGACAGGGATTATTATTTCGCTTCTTGCAATTGGCATGCTGGCATATCAGCCGCCGGAAAACTCTCCGGTAAAAGGATATTTATGGTTATTGCTGGCTATGATTGTATTTATCATGTGGGGTGTTCAAGCCTACATAATGAAATTAGCAAGCGACAGCAAAAATGAAGTTAGTATGAAGTCCGAAAGCGTCGCCTTTTATACGATGTCCAGTGCTATTTTGTTAGTTCCGATAGCTCTGCTCATGACAGATTTCTCTCAACCTATTAATTGGGGATTCAGCGGAGTATATTCCGCAGGTCTAATCCAATCACTGAACGCAGTTGGATTTCTTTTCTTTGCTTATGCAATACGTTACGGAAAAGCTATTACTGTCGTTCCAATGATGGCTTTAGCGCCTGTGGTAACAGTTATTATTTCACTGATTATATATTCTTTCATTCCGCATCCCATCATTATTATAGGGATGCTTTTAGCTTTCATAGCTATTTACTTGATGGCAGAATAGATGATACGAAAAAAGCAATATCGGAGCTGATAATGTATTCCCCTACAGAACTAAAGAGACAAGTTTGGAAGTGTAATATGCATCTTTCCAAAAGAAATCTTGTTATTCAGACTTTTGGCAATGTAAGTGGAATAGACAGGAAGCGAGGATTAATTGCAATAAAACCAAGTGGAGTTCCGTATTCTGAGCTTACGCCGGATAAAATAGTATTAGTTGATTTGGAAAATAATGTTGTTGATGGCAGTTATAGACCCTCTTCTGATACAAAGACTCATCTTACATTATATAAATCCTTTCCTCAGATTGGAGGTATTGTTCACACGCACTCGCCTTATGCGACGGCATGGGCTCAGGCAAAAAAGCCTATTCACTGTTTGGGCACGACTCATGCTGATTATGTTCAGGGAGATATACCGTGCACGGACGAACTGAGCGATGAACAAATTAAAAGCGACTATGAAATCGAGACAGGCAGACAGATAGTTAGAAGGTTTAATAACCTATCGGCTGAAGATGTCGAGATGGTGCTTGTGGCAAATCATGGTCCTTTTACCTGGGGAAAGACACCTGAAGACGCGGTATCGAATACCATTTTACTTGAAGAGATCGCGAAAATTGCTTTTTATACTATTGTAATTAACCCAAATGTAGAGAATATTAAAAAAACACTGTTGGATAAGCACTATCTACGCAAGCATGGAGAAAATGCTTATTATGGTCAAAAACCAGATTAGAAGCGGGGAATGAATATGAGTACAATTATTCCACAAGAACTTTTCAATTGGTGCAAGCTTCCATATCAAAAGCTTGAAAATCACCCGAATTTGAAAATACCATTCAGAATTTGTAAAGATTCGGAATCCATGGGTAAGCTAATGGCACGTGAATTAGTCGAAGAGATTAAAATTCATAACGAAAAGGAGGAGATTACCCGGGCTATTATTCCGTGTGGACCAAGCTGCTGGTATAAGCCGTTCACGGATTTGGTAAATGCCGAAAAAGTCAGCCTGAAGCATCTGCAAGTTTTTCATATGGATGAGTGCCTTGATTGGCAAAATCTTGAACTTCCAAGAAATCATCCATACAGTTTCCGTGGATATATAGAAAAGCATTTTTATGCGCCGGTGAATCCGGAACTAACGGTTTTGGAGGAGAACAGATTTTGGCTAAATGCGAATAACATAGAATTCATCAAGGAGAAAATCTGGGAAGCGCCTATCGATATCACTTATGGTGGTTGGGGGCAGGACGGACATATTGCTTATAACCAGGCTCGACGACATCCGCTCAGTCATGTAACAATTGATGATATCCGTAATTCTACAGTGCGAATACAAGAGAATAACGTTGATACTATGATTGCTTTGGCGCAACGAACCTTCGGCGGAGCTTATCAATTTGTACCTCCCATGTCAGTAACTCTGGGTGTGAAAGAATGCCTTTCGGCAAATAAAGTTCGTCTGTTTAGCGACACCGGAGCATGGAAGCAGACAGCGCTTCGTGTAGCATTGTTCGGTCCGGTCACATCCGAATATCCGATAACATTGTTACAGGAGCATTCTGACTCTTTGCTCACAGCGACAGTTGCGACAGCAAAACATCCTATTAGTGAACATCCTGATTGGGATTTAGAATTTTAAGCTAAAATTAAAAATGAATTATTTTAACATATTTTAAAAGAGGCCAGAAATGACAAGTTTAAAAGTAGAGCCTATCAATTGTCTATATAAAGTGGTTATTGGTGTCGGAGGTATTGGGTCCGGTTCTTTTTTCATCTTAGATGGTAATCATACCATAGGTAGAGAGGAGAGTCGGGGCGGGCGGTTTCTCGATCAAAAGGACTATTGCAAGCTGCATATCATCACTCATTACATAAAAGTCTTACTCGGTCCACATATATCTGTTATTCCGATTGGCAAAGTTGGCAATGATGATGTTGGAAACAGGCTTTTAGCTGAGATGGAGGAGACAGAATTTAACTTGCAATATGTGGAAAAGTCTGCTGATGATCAAACACTTTTCTCATTTTGTTTCATTTATCCTGATGGTAGTGGTGGGAATTTAACTACAAGCGATTCTGCTTGCTCAAAAGTCGACGCGGTATGTGTTTCGGATGCGGAATCAGAATTTGCACGCTTTGCCGGTGAAGGAATCGCACTTGCCGCACCCGAAGTACCTTTAGAGGCACGAAGGAGGTTACTTGAATTAGGCACAAAATACGACTTTTTTCGTGTTGCTTCTTTCACCTCAGAAGAAATGGAAGCTGTAGTAAAATCTGGTATTTTAAAGTTTGTCGATCTGCTTGCAATTAATGTTGATGAAGCAGCGGCGATCACAGGAATATCGACTGAAAACAATACTTCTGGGTACATTGTTGAAACTGCAATCAAGGCTCTGTCAGAGAGCAATCACAAAATGAATATATCAATTACCAGAGGTGAGGAAGGAAGCTGGATCTGGGATGGATCGTCTATTCATTATGAACCTGTACATAAAGTCAACGTAGAAAGTACAGCAGGAGCTGGAGATGCATTTCTGTCCGGAATAATAGCAGGTTTAACAGCAGGCTTGTCTCTGCAAGAAGCTCAGCAATTAGGTTCATTGACCGGAGGAGTTTCCGTGCAATCACCGAATACAATTAATAAGGAATTGAACAGAGAGTCTGTTCATCAGCTCGCTGATAAATCAGACATTGTTATAAGTGAAAAAATATTAAAATTATTGGAGGAATTATTATGAGTATTACAATGCGTATTGTACAGCAATTTGATCCTACTCACGAAGACGAATTCATGGAATTAGAACAAAAATTTGCGGAACTTGAGCAAAACCGCACCGATTATCCTGATGGAAAAAGAATGCAACCAATTGCAGCCGGTGAACCTTGCAATACATTGATCTGGCAATGTGAATTTCCGGATATTGAATCGGCATACAAAGTTCTCGATTTCTTCAGTGGCGATGATGCTCATGAAGCTCTGTTCGAGAAACAAGCTCCGTTTTTTAAACAGGTAAAAATTGAATTCTACAAAAATCTCGAATACTAGGTTTTTCCCTATTCGGAAGAAAGAAGATTAGCTTTTAATTATAGTGTTAAAAATATTACCTGGATTCAAGTGTTAAGTGCAACAATTAGCACCTCCAAAAAATACGTGATTAGGTGTTTTAAATCCAAGACATTTTCTTGTTCGTTATTAAAATTACTTGATTTTCTTTATATTTGTTGATAAACGCTCATTAGTAATTGATAGTATTTTACATTTTATAAATCGTGTGATATAAACATTCTCCAATATTCACGTTTCTGGCTATAGTAAATCCAACGGGTCAATATCTATTGTAATTCTAGCATATCTACTTAAAGAATTATACGATTTAGAGTTAATAAAATATCTAAGTAGTTTCCTTAGTAATGTTCCATTGGGGTCTTTATCTTTTCTGGATTTTATGATTACTAAAAATCTATATCTATTTTTTATCCGGCTTAGTGGCGCTAATGTAGGTCCGAGTAATTCCATAGAGCCTTTTCTTTGTCTTAAAAAATTGACAACTTTTTCCGCAACTTCTGATGCTCTATCCCTACTCAGGTCAGAAATCAAAATAAGAGCCAAACGGCTGAATGGAGGATAGTTAGTAGGGTTGCGTTCATTGAGTTCGAAGTTTGAAAATTTCGCAAGATTCTGTTGTATTGCACATCGAATTGTAAAATCTTTTTGATTGAAGGTCTGAATAACAACTTCACCCTGAATATCGCCTCTTCCGGAACGACCCGCTACTTGATACAATAATTGAAAGACACGTTCACGTGCCCTGAAGTCAGGCATATATAGACCAATATCTGCATTGAGCACCCCAACCAGTGAAACATTTGGGAAGTCCAATCCCTTAGCAATCATCTGAGTACCAACAAGTATCTGGATTTCATTTTTTTCAAACTTTCGCATTACACTCTGTAGGTAATCTTTTTTAGGAGTAGTATCCAAATCCAGACGAGAGATTGTAAATTCCGGGAAATTCTCTCTCAAAACAGATTCAGCCTTTTGTGTTCCGAAGCCAGGGTATAAAAACCTTGTCCCATCGCATTTTGTACAGACAGACGGTGGTCGCTCAATATGATTACAATAATGACACATCATTACAGAGGTCTTTTTATGATAAGTCAAGGATATATCACAATTTCTACAGGACGGTACCCAACCGCAGGAAGCACAAAGAACAACATTGGAATATCCACGCCTATTTTGAAGTAGCAAAACTTGCTGTCCCTTATCAACCTTTTCTTTTATTTTTTCAAGAAGAAATGAGGAAAATGGATTGTTATAATCTCCAGTCTTTTTATATTCTTCCTTTAAGTCAACTACATGTATAATCGGTGAGGGTACTTTAGAATGCCTCCGGGGAAGTTCAACCTTTATTAATTTCCCTATTGCTGCATTGTACTGACTTTCAAGGCTTGGCGTTGCAGAACCAAGCACTACAGTTGCGTTACTCTCCTTACCGCGAAGAAGTGCTGCGTCTCTCGCATGATATCTGGGATCCATACCTTTTTGCTTATAAGACGATTCCTGTTCTTCATCGACAATGATTAGACCAAGGTTAGGAATAGGAAGAAAAATGGCGCTTCTTGCTCCTATAATTACAGGATAGTCGCCTTTTAATATAGACCTCCATACAACATTTCTTTGTGTTCTGCTCAAGTAACTGTGCCAAATTGCGATCCTGTTTCTGAACTCTCCATGAAAACGACCTGCGAGATGCGTTGTTAATGTAATTTCCGGTACAAGAACAATTGCACTTTTCCCTGACGTTAGCACTTCTTTTATAAGTTTGATATATACTTCAGTTTTACCACTTCCGGTTAAGCCCTGGAGCAAAAATGAAGAAAATTTTTCAGATGCGATACTTTCTTCAATTTTATTGAATGCACTTTCCTGATCTGAATTTAAAGTTACATCCTTTTGCTTTATATTGTATTTTTTCCATAGATCATCAATGGTCGTATCAACTTTACTAATAGAAATCAGGTTCTTCTTTACAAGAGGCAGGAGAGCGCTCTGAGAAAATCTATTTACTTCCTCTCCCTTAAGGACTCCATTTGAATTTCTTAAAGCATTAATTATCTCCCACTGACGAGGAGCTCTCTTCATGAGATTATCTATATCTATCTGGAATTCATTATATTTTGTGGATAGCTGGATAATTTTTTGAACAGTCCCTTTTTGCCGCCTCTTTTGAAAAGTTGGATATTCAGTTATTAAGCCTCTTTTTTTTAGTAGAGCAACACCTTTATTTATGTAAGGTGTATCAAAATAACGTTTCAGGCCGGACAAAAGGACATCACCTTTTTTCGATATTTTGTTATAAAGTGGTCTGTAAAATTCAGGTATCTCATTCTCATTATTGCCGGTTATGCAAATTCTTCGACGCTTTTGGACCTGATATTCAGCTGGAATAGCAGTATGAAGCACTTTACCAGGAGAAGTCAGATAGTAGTTTGATAAACTTTTTAGAAATGAAAACAGTTCAGCTGGAAATATTGGCGTTGGGTCTATTATTTCCATGATCGGTTTTATTTTAATACCATCTGGTTTTGTTGAATTGACATTAACTATAAAACCGACTGTAGGACTATTTCTTAACGGTGCAACAACTCTCTGCCCCGGGTAAATATCAAAATCTATATCATCTGGAACCTCATATGTAAAGTATCTCCGTTGAGTTATAGGGAAAATTACTTCTATAAATTGACTGGAACTTTTCACAAAAAGAATATACTAAAAACCCACCACAAATCCATTATTAGATATGATAAAAAAAGATAAAAATTTTTAAGACTTGTGCCTATTCTTTATAAAAAATCGAGATATTAAATGCCCCGTCTTGTAAATAAATTGTATTTGTGGATAAAATTAAGCTTTTATGACCCAGAGCTTTACGGCAGTTGATATTTCAGGATGTAATTTTATGGGAATATCATAAATCCCGAGAGCTTTGATCGGTGTCTCTAATAATATTTGCCTTCTATCTATTTCATAACCCTTTTCCTGCAATTGCTGAGCAATTTCCTGGCTGGTGACAGACCCAAATACTTTATCTTCTTCACCAACCTTTACCGGAATAGTAATAGACAGAGTTTTAAGCTTTTCTGCAAGTTCTTTAGATTTTATTAGAGCCCGATTCTTTTTAAGATCTCTAAAGCGAGCTTCCTCTTCTAATCGCTTTATATTCTTTTTGTTTGCTTTCAGGGCTATATTCTGAGGAAAAAGATAGTTGCGAGCATATCCATCTTTTACCTCTATTTGTTCTCCGGCTTTGCCCAATGCCTCAAAATCACGACGTATTATTACACGCATAAGAACCTCCTATTCCAGAGAATTGTTAATATCCTCGAGTTACATCATAAGTATAGGGTAAGAGAGCAATATTTCTTGCGCGTTTTATTGCTTTCGTTAATTCTCTTTGATGCTTTGCGCAGGTACCGGTTATACGGCTGGGAATTATCTTTCCCTGTTCAGTAATAAATCTTCTAAGAATCCTGGAATTTTTATAATTGATAACATTACTGCGATTTTCGCAAAATTTACAGATTTTTTTTCTACTAAGCATTACCATGAAATTTCCTTTCTCTTCTATATAGTTTGTGAATAAACGAGTGAAAAATCAGTTTATTAAATTAATTTATACTGTTTATTAAGATCTTTTCCAGAAGTGTAAACTTCTGGCTTCTTCTTAAGACAAACAGTAATACATGACATTATTTCAGGTGTTAATTTCATCCAATCTTCTAATTCTCTTATTAACTTAGAATTTTCAGTTTCAAATTGAACGAGGACATAATTACCGAAGTTGTGTTTTTCAATTGGGTATGCCAGTCGTTTCTTACCCCAGTCCTCAAGAAAAAACACACTTCCTTTCAACCTGGTGATTTCCGCTTTGACAGAATCAATAACCTTTGTTAATCTATCATGCTCATGGTTCGGATTGACAATAAAAAGATTCTCGTAATACTTCAACAGTCAGACTCCTTATTTTTAATTTTAATCATTGTTACCTCAATAGAGGTGCAATAACAAGTGATACAACAGACATTAGCTTTATCAAAATATTCAGCGATGGACCGGCAGTATCTTTGAGGGGATCTCCAACGGTATCACCGGTAACAGCAGCTTTATGAGTATCACTTCCCTTGCCACCAAGGTTTCCAGCCTCTATATATTTTTTTGCATTATCTAAAGCTCCTCCGGTATTTGCCATAAAAATAGCCATCAAAACGCCGGATACTGCAACACCTGCAAGAAGACCTCCCAACATCTCTTTGTTTATAAAACCAAAAATAGGAGGAATAGCAACTGCCAGGGCACCAGGTAATATCATTTTTCTGATAGCCGCCGAAGCAGATATATCAACGCATTTATGATAATCCGCTTTAGCTTTGCCTTCCATAAGACCAGTTATTTCCCTAAATTGTCTTCGTACCTCTTTAATCATTTCAAACGCTGTTTCCCCTACAGCACGCATCAATATACTGCTAAATAAAAATGGCAGCATTCCTCCGATAAAAATTCCTGCCATAACAAACGGGTTAGTTAAATCAATTGATTTTATCCCTGCAGAAATCTGAAATGCAGCAAAAAGCGCCAATGCAGTCAGAGCAGCTGAACCGATAGCAAACCCCTTTCCAATTGCGGCAGTGGTATTTCCAACAGCATCAAGTTTATCAGTCCTTTCCCTTATATCTGTGCCCAACTTAGCCATTTCAGCAATTCCACCTGCGTTATCAGCAACAGGTCCATAAGCATCAATCGCCAATTGAATTCCGGTTGTAGACAACATACCAAGTGCTGCTATTGCAATACCATAAAGACCTGCAACCGAATATGCTACCATTATAGCACCGGCAATAAATATCACAGGTAGCATTGTTGATAACATTCCAAGACTCAAACCGGCGATAACATTAGTAGCAGGACCAGTTTGGGCTTGGTGGGCAATCCACTGAGCTGGTTTTCTTGATTCGGAAGTGTAGTACTCGGTAATCAGACCTATTACTATTCCAACAACTAAGCCGGAAAAAGTTGAAATAAAAATATTAAAAGCGCTGATAGATTGAGTCGCTCCCGTCATAAAATTGACAAATAGCGTATTTTCTGGAATAAACAAAGTTGTTATCGGATAGATAAGCGCAATCATAAGAATATCGGCGGTGAAAGTACCTCTGTTCAGAGCAGCTTGAGGATTTCCACCTTCATGTGTCCTTACTATAAAAGATCCAATTAATGAACATGCTATTCCTAAACCAGCAATAATCAATGGTAAAACAACAAGATTTAAACTATAAGCGGCGCCAATAACCATAGCCCCTATCATAGACCCAACATAACTTTCAAAAAGGTCAGCACCCATTCCGGCAACATCGCCAACATTATCTCCAACATTATCAGCAATTACAGCCGGATTTCTTGGATCGTCTTCTGGAATGCCAGCTTCGACTTTTCCTACAAGGTCTGCTCCAACATCCGCTGCTTTAGTATAGATACCACCTCCCATACGGGCAAAGAGAGCAACTGAACTTGCTCCAAGACTGAAACCACTTAGAATTGGCAAAACCAGGTCGTTAAGACTTTTTTCATCTACCCCAAAAGTTCTACCATAAATAATAAAAAGAACGCTTAATCCGATTATACCAAGTCCTACTACACTCATTCCCATAACAGACCCACTGGAAAATGCAATATTTAGTGCTTTATTAAGGCTATTTCTTGCTGCCTGGGTAGTTCGGACATTTGCTTTCGTTGATATACGCATACCGATATAACCTGCCAGTCCAGAACAAACTGCCCCCACGATAAAGGACACTGCGACAAGGCGATTCCAACTCCTATTTCCAATAGTTAACAGGACGGCAACAGCAATTACAAATATAAAAAGAACTTTATATTCTCTTGAAAGAAAAGCCATTGCTCCTTCTCTAATATGGTCAGCAATGGTTTGCATTTCTCTATTACCTGCATTCTGCCTGGAAATCCAGATGGCTTTTATTAAAGCAAAAACTAATGCAATAGCGCCCGCTAAAATCGAAATAAAAATCCAATCTAGTGAAATTACTTTGCTCATTTGATTCTACTCCAATCCTATTCTAACGACATATTTATATGATTGTATTTATTCATTACGAACAAAATATCTTTGTTAACAAAATCGATTATACTTGATATGCTCAAATCAATGACCTCATTTAAAGTAGATAATTCACACTTTCTGAAATCCGATAAAACAAATTCTTCGGATGGAACACATTCATCCTGAGGTCCGATTCCAAGCCTTAATCTCGGAAATTCAACAGTCTCAAGTAAATTTATAATAGACCTTATCCCTTTATGACCTCCATCAGAACCTTTCTTCCTAAAACGAATTTTACCTAAAGGTAAATCAATGTCATCATAAACGACGAGAAGGTTTAATGGGGAACAACCAAAGAACTTTAAGATATGTTTAGCAGCTACTCCACTATTATTCATAAAACATAATGGCTTACAGAAATATACTTCATAATTCAGACTTTTGGGAGAGCATGAAGCATCTTGTGAATATACATAAACAAAAGAGCCTCTTATAGATGTGAAATCCATACTCCATCTCTCAGCGATTTTATCAATAACCATTAATCCAAAATTATGGCGATTATTAGAATACTTTCTTCCAGGATTACCGAGACCCAAAATTACCTTCACTTCTTTGCTTTTTCTATCATATTTTATCTCCTTGTTTGTAGAAACAAATTATATCTGTTTTCTATCTTTTTCAGATTCCTCTTTTGATTCTTCTTCTACTGCCTCTTCCACTTCTTCTTCTACCACCTCTTCAACTGCTGCTCCAGTAGGTCTAACAACAGAAACAATAGAGGTTGATGAATGAGTCAATATTTCGACATCCTTTTTTAGCTTTACATCACTTACAGAAATAGAATCTCCCAGGTCCAAATTAGAAACATCAATAGTTAATGCTTCCGGAATTTCAGAGACCTTACATTTAACCTCCAACTCCCAGAGATGTTGCGTAAGGACACCGTCAGCAGTTTTAACTCCAATAGATTCACCAACTAGATTAATAGGAATATCAATGTGAATAATCTCTTCGAGTTTAACTCCCATAAAGTCAACATGGATAGCATTATCAGTGATTGGATCAAACTGAACATCTTTAACAACGCACTTATGGTTTTCTTTTTCAATTGTCAAATCGAAAATACGTTGGCCAGATTGAATTGCAGATCGAAATTCTTTTAAACCAATACTAATTGGTATAGGTTTTTGTTTGTGAAAATAGTAAACCGCTGGAATTCTCCCATCGCGGCGAAGTCTTTTCGTTTCACTCTTTGTAAAATTGTTTCGAAGTTCAGAAATTATCTTATACTCAGCCATTTATAGACTCCTTATATAGTTAAAACTCAAATAGTGAGCTAACTGATTCTTCCTTGTGTATTCGAGCTATTGCTTCTGAAAGAATAGGTGCTGAAGAAATTATCTCTAATTTCGGAAATTTTTTTTCGGATTTAATTGAAATACTATTAGATACAATTACTTTATCGATTGGTGATTCCGTAATGCGTGAAATGCAGTGGCCTGAAAATAACCCGTGTGTAGCCAGCACAATAATAGATTCGCAGCCTGTTTTTTTCAATAGTTCTGCCGCTTGTATTACAGTTCCACCAGTATCGATCATGTCATCAATTATTAGAGCATTCTTTATCCTGCTTTTGCCGATTATGTTCATTACCTCAGCTTCATTTGGACCGGGGCGACGTTTATCAATAATTGTAAGAGGTACATCTAATATCTTCGCATAAGACCGTGCAAATTTTATCCCTCCAACATCCGGAGATACAATAGTGTATTCTTTTTCAGCTGCAATTTCTTTCAAACGATCTAAAAAAATAGATTTCGCATATAAATGATCAAATGGAATATTCACAAACCCCTGAATTTGAGTTGAATGAAGGTCCATCGTAACAATTCGGTTAGCACCAGCACTTACAATAGTATCCATAAACAGGCGGGCTGAAATTGGAACTCTCGGCTGGTCTTTTCTGTCCTGTCGAGCATAACCATAATAAGGAATAACCGCAGTAATTCTTCTAGCAGAAGCTCTTTTTGCAGCATCAATGATTAAAAGAAGTTCAAGGATGTTTTCTGCAGGAGGATTAGTTGATTGAACAATAAATATATCAATACCCCTGATATTTTCATCAAAACGTACCCATATTTCACCATCGCTGAAATTCTTTAATGAAATTTTACCAGAAGATATTCCCAATCTCTCAGTAATTTCACTTGATAACTCTGGATTTGATCTTCCAGAAAAAACTCTTGCATTAAAACTCATTTTGATATTCTCTAAAACTTAATTAAAAAAACAGTGCTCGGGGACCAGGATTTGAACCTGGATTAACGGCTCCAAAGGCCGCGGTCCTACCATTGGACGATCCCCGAATTTTGTTTTTCTTTATCTCAGAAGATTGGAATAGTGATGAATGTTTTAAAAGCATCAAAGCATTTACTAGCTTTTATAGCTTCTTTTCTTTTCTTAAAAACTCCAAACACAGTCGAACCACTGCCCGACAAGCCGGCATATTGAGCGCCCTCATCAATAATCCTCCTCTTTACTCTACCAACTTCTGGATATGCTGGAAAAACTACAGCTTCAAATTGATTTTCAAACAACTCCCAAAAAATCCTTTTATCGTCAAAAAGGATGCTGAATTTACGTGTTTCTTCTTTTATTGTCAAGTCTAACTCTCGATAAGCCCAAGCTGTGGAAATATGGGTCTCAGGACAAACTAAGAGTAAAATAAATTCCTCAGGCAGTTGAATTGGTTCCAACAGATCTCCGATTCCCTTAGCAATTTGCGTTTTTCCCCTGATAAAAAAGGGCGCATCGGCACTTATTTCTTTTGCAATATCAATAAGTCTGTCCTCAGAAAAGTTAATATCCCATGCGTTATTTAAGAACTTCAAAACAGCTGCAGCATTCGAGCTTCCTCCGCCTAATCCCGCACCCATCGGGATATTCTTTTCAAGGTAAATTGAATAATCATTTCCTTTCACCGCATATTTTTTCATAATTTTATACGCTTTAACACATAAGTTATTATTATTACAGGGTAAATCGTCCCGATTACAGTTGATACTGAACTTGCTGGCATGAGTAAAAGTTAAAACATCATGAAAAGTGAGTTCTTGAAAAACTGAATACAGTGAGTGATAACCGTTTGGCAATTTCCCAGTGATTTGCAGATGTAGATTTATTTTAGCAAAAGATTTTAACCTGACCGGCTCTTCCAACATATATTTTAATTACCTAAATATTTTAGTTCCTTAGCAGTTATCCCGACGGGTTGGGATTGTTTTTTTGTGCCGAAGGCATTCTCCGAGGGAGTCTTCTCCCGAAAGGGATCCCTTCGGGACATTACCTTCGGAGTAAAGAAAATTTTTTATCATTCTTATAAGTCATTGTCAATCAGAATGTTATAGTAAAACATTTTTCATTCAACTTTTTGTCTCACGGAGACCCCCTTGGGGAAACTATTAAATCGCAAACTGATCACCAATTACTAATCACTGATCATTGCTTGGAAAATCGCTCCTATAAATTTGCAATTTACAATTTGAAATTTTCAATTCTGGCTTGTCCAGGTTAGGATTAACTATACATTATTCTTTGCCTGCTTCTTTTGAATTCTTTCCCAGGTATCTCTTAACGTCATTGTTCGGTTAAAAACCTTTTTATCATCTTTTGAATCCGGATCAACACAAAAATATCCCATTCTCTCAAATTGAAAGCGATCACCGGATTTTGCCGAAGCAAGACTCGGTTCGAGATAACATTTTTTTAATATTTCAAGGGAGTTTGGATTAAGGAATTTTTTATAATCGCGACCATCTGTCACTCCTGCGGGATTTTCAACTGTAAAAAGCCTATCATATAGCCGTACTTCTGCTTCAATTGCAAGTTTTGCCGAAACCCAATGCAAGGTGCTTTTAACTTTTCTTCCATCCGGGGCATCGCCTCCCTTAGTCGCAGGGTCATAAATGCAATGTAATTCTATTACTTCACCAGTTTTTTTATTCTTAACCACATCTATACATGTGATAAAGTAAGCGTATCTTAATCTTACTTCGCGCCCCTGAGTAAGACGGTAAAATTCCTTCGGTGGATTTTCCATAAAATCACTCTGTTCAATATACAGCACTTTTGAGAAAGGTATTTTGCGTGTTCCAGCTCCCGGATCTTCCGGATTGTTTATAGCAGTTAAATATTCTTCTTTATCTTCCGGATAATTATCTATTACAACTTTTAGGGGTCGAAGCACGCCCATAACGCGTGGTGACTGTTTATTTAAATCCTCTCTTAAACAGAACTCCAAAAGTGCGACATCGACTATACTCTCCCGCTTAGCTACACCAATCCGGTCAGCGAAATTCCTGATTGATTCAGGAGTATAGCCTCTCCTTCGCAAGCCTGAAATCGTGGGCATTCTCGGATCGTCCCATCCCTTAACATATCCATTTTCCACCAATTCTAATAATTTCCGTTTGCTCATTATAGTATATGTGAGATTGAGGCGTGCAAATTCTATCTGCTGTGGATGATGGACATCTAATTCGTCAAGAAACCAATCGTAAAGCGGACGGTGGTCTTCAAATTCAAGGGTACATATCGAATGTGTGATACCCTCAATGGAGTCTTCCAGACCGTGCGCCCAATCATACATAGGATAAATACACCACTTATCACCAGTACGGTGATGACTCGCATGAAGTATTCGATACATTACGGGATCGCGCATGTTGAGATTTGGTGAAGCCATATCAATTTTCGCCCGCAAAGTCCTGGCTTCATCAGGAAATACTCCCTTTCTCATGCCTTCAAAAAGTTCAAGGTTCTCCTTTATGCTGCGCTCCCTATAAGGGCTATTTTCCCCAGCAATTAGTGGAGTGCCCCGGTGTTTTCTGACCTCTTCCGCACTTAAATCGCAAACATACGCCTTGCCTTTTTTTATCAATTGAATGGCATATTCGTACATCTTATCGAAGTAATCTGATGCAAAATAGAATCGATCTTCCCAGTCGAACCCTAACCATTTCACATCTTCTGTTATTGATTTAACATATTCATCTTCTTCCTTTGTGGGATTTGTATCGTCAAAACGCAAGTTACAGAGTCCGCCATATTTTTCCGCAGTTCCAAAATTAAGACATATTGATTTTGCATGACCTATGTGCAAATAGCCATTCGGCTCCGGAGGAAAACGGGTATATATTTTACCTTCATTTTTATTATTTCTTAAATCTTCTTCAATTATCTGATGAATGAAATTTGCAGGTCGTTCCGGTTTTTCTTTATTATTTTTAATCTTTTCTGTCATTGAAATACTTTCCCAATATTCTCTTTTTAATTTGAAATTTCCATCGCTCAATTTTACATATTATTTACATGAATTAGAAATATTTTTTAGTAGCATTATGGTAATAAAAAGAGTGCGGTTCCTAATTTGTAGAAATTTGTTCCGGCTCACAGTATTAATATGTTTGTCGGCAGATAGGTCGGGCAGGAATCTCAATGACAGAAATTCATCTCGACGTACAGGCTGTTGCAGTATCTTTTTAACTTGTTAATAATTAATATAATATGTATATTTTGGGTGTGTTTTGGCGTTATTTCAATATACTTTGATAGGAATTATTTATAAGCTTTATTTTTACGGAGAACCGTCTAAGGGAATGACCGCAGGTAGCAGAAAATAATTGGTTACTGTCTTTCTGACTTTATAAGTAAATATGACAAGAGTCGTTTTGTTGTTGATATTGTATCAAAATTAGATTTGACTGAGATATACAATTGCTACAGCAGCCAGGGCAACGATGCCTATGATCCAAAAACTCTTTTAGCAACCTGGTTTTTGCTTATTCTGAAGGAATGCCTTCGGCATAGCGAGGGGGAATCAAGTACACGGAAAATAGAGAACTTATGTTGTTATGAACTCCGTTTTACATATGTATCTGCCAATTTATTCCTGATCATACCACATTAAGTCGTTTATCGAAGATTCCCATTGGGACAGGAAGAGGCATTTAGACCTTGATAGCAGATTATTTTGTGCAGATACGTCTTTTTGCTAAGGAAGCAGGCATATCAGATTTCAAAGAGATTAATATAGATGGTACAAAGATCAAAACTTCCTATCCCGATGAATCAGCAATTTTATCACCATAGTAAATTAGATTAATAACCGTGCATGAATATTGAATAGCGAGGGTGATAGGTTTAAATAACACCCATGATTTTTCCCCACAGCGAAACATGCTCCGAAGGTCACAACGGACTCCTTTGGAGAATCCCTTTGGGAAAAGATGATCCGTAAGATCTCTGAAATAATGGAATAGTATATTGTCATTCGCTTCACTGTCATTTATTGTCATTTGGATTCGTCGTCATTTGACCACTGAATGACAAAAGTTTTGGATGATTTTTTGTAACTCAGTGATATAAAGCAAGTTAAATGAGAAAGTTACATATAAAGTTTGTGTAAGATGTTAAATATCTGTAAATTAACCGCAGTTTTTAGTAATAACTTCAAAAAAAAGAAAGGAACTGCGGCTATGGAAAATATTTCCGAAAGGATCTCTTCGAGAAAAGAAAAATTCTTAAAAAACATAAAAGAAATTAATTCTGCGTTTGGTCAAACTACTGACAGATCAAAGGAATTAACTTTATTAATGACACTATATTTGATGGGTGAGTTCAGTATAAACAGCAGCCCGATTACAACTAAACAGAAGAATCGTTTATACAACTTACTAATCAAAGATGCATTAATATCTATAAAATATATTGGAAATCAGTCATGTCTTTCTTATCTTTATATAAAAAAGATTGGAGATAAGAAATGATCAGAGTCAAATTAAGTGATGAAGAAAAAGCAAAATTGGAAAAATTGAGAACAGGCGGCATATCAGGAAAATCTGAAAAAGCCCTCATGGTTTTGCTTAATAGCGAAGGATTTTCTCCAAAAAGGATATCCGATTCCATTCACCGGAATCCCCACACCATCCGGATGTGGTTAAAGCGATATGAAG